>Ga0316610_1000007_pt1 | contig 55804 bp, 39 predicted proteins | sample MIS2017111B_MG_FD_207677 | JGI IMG/M metagenome (GOLD analysis project Ga0316610, IMG submission 207677) | Microbial mat bacterial communities from Middle Island sinkhole, Lake Huron, Michigan, United States - MIS.2017.111B | ecosystem: Environmental > Aquatic > Freshwater > Lake > Sediment... | reverse complement strand
CTAATTATAGCATAGATAACTTCTATTGATTCGAGAATCGCTCAATTTGTTTTCTGGCTCACTTTCATCCCGTCACTCATCCTTGTAAACGGATAGAGTGCGGGACTTCCCGTTCGCGTTAGTTAAATATTAAATAAAAAATAAATTTTAAGGCTCGCTTAGCGAGCCTTAAAATTTATATAATCTTATGATTTACAAATACAGCTTATGTGGTTTCCCTATCTCTTGCTTGCGATCGCCTATCTTTTAGGATCTTTCCCGACGGGTTATCTGGTGGGACGGATGGCGGGTATCGATATTCGTGAACATGGCTCAGGTTCGACAGGGGCTACGAATGTCTGGCGGAATGTGGGCAAGTTTGCGGGAATTAGTGTATTTGTGACGGATTTTGCTAAGGGCGCGATCGCCATTTATTTGATGCAGCAAGCCAACTGGTTGCTCGCAAATTGGGGGTTAAACCAAAATATTGCGCCCGACCAGCTTTCCCTATTTGTGATTGGTGCAGGAATGCTGGCGCTCATTGGTCATAGTCGCCCTGTGTGGCTAGGTTTTAAGGGTGGAAAGTCAGTGGCGACGGGGGTAGGTATTTTATTTGTGTTGAATTGGATTGTGGCGATCGCCGCCTTTAGTGTGTGGTTAGCGACTATGGCAATTTGGCGCACTGTGTCCATTAGCTCCATTGCGGCGGCGGCGGCTGCCCCAGTTTTGATGTGGACTTTGCAAGGAAATGTAATTTATTCGAGTTTTGTAACTGTGGGCTGCATCTTTGTAATTTGGTTGCATCGTTCTAACATCGAGCGCATCCTCGATGGTACTGAGTTCAGCTTTAAGTCAGACTCGCAATAGAAAAATCGCCCTCATCCCCCAACCCCTTCTCCCAGAACGGGAGAATGGGGGTAAGATATTTTTTCTTGTTCCCCTCTCCCTTTTTGGGAGAGGGGCTAGGGGTGAGGGTCTTAGCAATATTTGCGTAAGTCCTAACAAGACTGGCGATCGCTATAAATCTCGATGGGTAAATGCTTTAGCATCTGCCCCCGCATAGTCGCCGACAATATGACCATCGCCCACCAGACGATATTTGTAGGTGACTAGCCCTTCTAGACCCACTGGTCCCCGTGGCGGCATTTTGTTAGTGCTGATGCCCACCTCTGCACCAAAGCCATAGCGAAAACCATCGGCAAATCGGGTCGAACAGTTGTGGTAAACCCCCGCCGCATCGATGTCGCTGGTGAAGATATCCGCGATCGCCTGATCTTCGGTGACGATCGCCTCTGTATGCTTAGAGCCATAGGTCGTGATGTGGGCGATCGCCGATTCTAAGGAATCGACAATTTTAATCGCCAAAATTAAATCGCTATATTCCGTTGACCAGTCCAACTCAGTGGCGGCGGCAACATTAATAATCTGTTGAGTCCGTTCACAGCCTAATAAGTTAACGCCATTCTTTTGAAAAGCAGCCTGGGCTAAGGGCAGAAATTTGGAGGCGATCGCCTGATGAACTAATAAAGTCTCGATCGCATTGCAAGCAGCAGGATATTGAGTTTTACTATCAACGGCGATCGCCACAGCCTTATTTACATCGGCAGCAGCATCGACATACAAATGACAAATGCCATCGGCATGACCAAGCACAGGAATATTCGTATTGTCTTGGATATAGCGCACAAACTGATTGGAACCTCTAGGAATAATTAGGTCAATCAATTTATCCATTTTCAGCAGTGCTAGGGTTTCAGCACGGGTGGTTAATAGCTGTACGACATTGGGCGATACGCCCTGAGTCTCTGCGTAAAGTTTCTCTAAAGCGTCACGCATGACGGCGGCGATCGCTTCACAGGAATTTACCGCCTCACTTCCCCCTTTGAGAATGACCCCATTGCCCGACTTGATCCCAAGGGCGGCGATTTGGGTGACGGCATCGGGACGCGCTTCAAAAATGACACCGATCACACCCAAGGGGCAAGAAAAGCGCTCTAATACCAAACCTGTATCTAGTTCACGATGAATTTGGCGATCGCCGATGGGATCAGCAAGGCGAATCACATCGCGCACCCCTGCAATCATATTTTTGAGCTTATTGGGATCGAGCTTGAGGCGCGAAATTAAGGCACTCGGTAACTGAGCCGCATTTGCCGCGATCACATCTTTTTGATTTGCCGCCAAAATCAATTCGCCTTGTTGCTCAAGGGCGACCGCGATCGCTTCTAAAGCTGCATTTTTGGCAGCAGTAGATAATTTTGCTAAGGCGATCGCCGCCGAGCGAGTCCGTTGGATCGACTCCGCCAAATCCTTCGATAAATCCTTTGCCAAATCTATAGATACATTCCCAGACACGTTAATCCCTATTACTTTTCGTAGATTGCAGGTTGAGCGCAAAGATTTAGTTTAGCTAGATTAGCCAATCTCTACGATTTGCCTATGGTACAGCGCTTTGCGCTGAATTAAAACCCAAAGAAATTTTTGAAAGCGCGGCTCCGCCGCGCTTTCAAAAATTTCTTTGGACTATTTGAAGTCTCAACAGACTGTATCGCACTCATCGATCGCTTCGCTAATCCGTTAAACCGATTTTGATGGTTTGACTTTGCCACACCTTCAAAATCGGCACTTTGTTTTTTGTCAGAAAAAGTCAGAAAAAGTCAGAAAACTTCTATAAAAAAACGCTTTTATGTCGCTACAATATGTCCACCTTATTGGTGAGGATGTAGGGATATGTATAGAAAGCGTCAGAAAATGTCGGTTGCTAATATTGGCGCGACGATCTTGGCTGCCTTTGTGGGAGCGATCGTTGTACCAATGCCAACCCCAGCCCAAGTAACCGTAAACCCTGAAAATCGCGCAGTGCGCGATGAAGCCGATCGCTTACTCGATCTTGGCTATGACCAACTTAAAGGCGGACAACCCCGGACCGCAATTAAAACTTGGCTCTATGCGATCGGCTATTACCGCCGCGTCAATGACCAAGCCGCTATTTCCTACACTCTGGCGCGGGTGAGCGATGCCTATGAACTCATGGGGGCAACCAAGACCGCCGAAGATACTCTGCATCAAAGATTAGGCTATGCCAATACTTTGAAGGACAATGGCGCAAAGTTGGCAAGCTCTAATAATTTGGTCAGTTTTGAGATTGCTCAAAACAAACTTGAATCTGCCACAAATCGCAGTAAGGCAAATCTTGATTTGGCGATCCAGAATGAGCAAGGACTAAATACAGCGATCGCTTTAAATAACCAAGGCTTAATTACCAGTCGCTATGGCAACCAGTTAGAAGCCATCAAGCAATATTACGCCGCCATCAAGCAATATCCGATCCGTGCAGCGATCGGCGAGGGCTATGTCTATATCAATAGTGGCGACAGTCATTTGGCTTTAGATGATTACAAAACCGCGATCGCAGACTACGGCATGGCGCTAACGATCGCCCGTCAATATCGCAATTACAAGCTAATGGCAGTGGCAAGCGATCGCCTAATTGCCGCTTATCTCGAAGTTCCTAATTTCCATCGCATTGAAGACTTATTGCAAAATCGTTCTAGCTTAGCGCTGGTGATGGGCGATCGGGAAACGGCGGCGATCGCGCAGCGATATTTGGGAGATTTGTACTTGTCCTTTGGAAATTTGCCAAAAGCTCGCGCTGCTTACCAAGAGTCCTATGATTTTGCTGCTATGCTAGAGGAAGGTTCTAGCTTGCCCTTGCGAGAAGCTTATTACAAATTGCAAGCGCTAGAAAAATTATAAATTTTTAAAATAAATGCAATTAGCGCAATGCACTAATTACATTCAACAAATTACTTTAGTAAAACCTTAAATTTGCCATGCCAGCGATCGTCATTCCGCGTCGGTTAGATGTAGCTGTGACCGATCATGCTCTCCATGATCTAGCTACTGCACCCGTATCAGCGCCCACTCAACATATTCTCCCTAACGGAATTAAGATCATTGCCGAACAGGTTCCTGTGGAGGCAGTTAATCTTAGTATTTGGGTTAACGTTGGCTCTGCGGCGGAAACCGATGACATCAACGGCATGGCGCATTTCTTGGAACATATGGTTTTCAAGGGTAGCGATCGCCTTGGCTTAGGAGAATTTGAACAGGCGATCGAGTCGCATGGTGGTAATACCAACGCGGCAACCAGTCAGGACTACACGCATTTTTATATCAATGTTGCGCCCAAGGATTTCGCCGAGCTTGCGCCTTTGCAACTGGATATAGTCCTGAAGGCAAGCATTCCCGATGAAGAGTTTCAGCGCGAACGCCATGTGGTGCTAGAGGAAATCCGCCGCAGTGAAGACAATCCCGATCGCCGCATTTATCGCCATATTTCCGAATTAGTCTATGAGACTCTGCCCTATCGCCGTGCGGTTTTAGGTCCCGTTGAAGTGATTGAAAATGTCACTTCTGAACAAATGCAAGCTTTTCATCGCCAATGGTATGCACCGCAAAATATGACGATCGCCGTAGTTGGTAATTTACCCGTCAGCGAGATGATTAGCGTAATTGCGGGTTACTTTGAAAATCAAAAAGACGATCAGGCGATCGCGGCTAAACCAGAACCTAAGACTCTTACCCCCGAAAAGCCTTTTACCGAAATTGTGCGGCGCGAAGTCACCGATACCAGTCTCAAGCAAGCCAGATTGAGTATGACGTGGCGCGTTGCTGGTTTGAATGAACTATCAGAAACCTATCCTCTAAGTATTCTGGCGAATATTCTCGGTAGTGGGCGCACTTCGCGGATGGTGCAGGATTTGCGCGAAAATCGTCGCATCGTCGATCGCATTTCCGTCAGTAATTCGGCAATGCGTTGGCAGGGCAATTTCCAAGTATTTGCTAAGTTAAATGTGGAGGATGTGGCGATCGTTGAAGAAGCGATTCGTGAGCATATTCGCCAACTCCATGAAATTCCTGTCACCGACGAGGAACTAGCCAAGATCCGCACTCAAGTCAGCAATCGTTTTATCTTCGGCAATGAGTCACCGAAGGAACGCGCTGGCATCTACGGCTATTACGATCGCATTGTCGGTTCGCTAGAACCAGCCTTAAATTATCCCGATTTAATCAAATCCATCACCAAAGAGGACATCCAATCCGCCGTTCGCAAATACCTCAATCCTGATGCCTATGGTATTTTGATTGTCAAACCTTAGATGCTTGTAACTTCATAAAAAATACTCCTCCAAATGACAAGTTAGGAGAAAAAATCTCCTAACTTGTCATTTTGCTTGATCATATAAACTATAATTACAGCAAAACTCGATCAAACCCGCCACAAGAAGGGTCGCAGGGCGAAGCCCCGCAACGGGTTTTATATTTTAATTTGTGGCGGGTTTGAAAACAAATTGCTGTAAGCAAAATTCCCAATATGCTTGATTAAAAAATGCTAATTCAATTCACCATAGAAAACTTTTTGTCCTTCAGAGATGAAGTGACTTTTAGTATGGTGGCAGTTAATAGTGATAGTCAGCATAGCGATCATCTTTCTCAAAATGAAGCGGGAGAAGATCGTTCTGTATTACCAATTGCTGCTATTTATGGAGCTAATGCCGCAGGTAAGTCAAATCTTATAAAGGCTATAAACTTTGTAAAAGAATTAGTTGTAGAAGGTACTCGCACCAATCAATCTATTCCAGTTACTCCGTTCAAATTAAGTAATCATGGTAAGAAAGGCAGCAAATTTGAACTGATATTCACATATCAAGGTTCTCAATATTCTTATGGATTTAAATTAAATAAAGAGCAAATTCTTGAAGAATGGCTTTATGGGATTCCTAAAGGTAAGAAGAAAGAAGTTAAGTATTTTGAACGCATAACTTCTACATCAACAAAGAAGGAAACAAGTGTTGAGTTTGGAACTATTCTAAAAGGAAAAAGTCCTGCTAAGGGAGTAAATTCTAAACGTCATTTAAACTTAGAGTTTATCGTCGCAGGGACAAGGTATAACCAACTATTTTTGACCGAAGCTATTGATAGAAGTATCAACATTTTGATGCCAGTTTTTGATTGGTTTAAAAAAGTATTAACCGTTATTCTTGCAGAAGCTGTTTTTAGTGACTTAGAAGTTGGTGTAGTTGGCAACGAATCATTTACTGATTTTCTTAGTAAATTCCTTAATTCTGCTGGAACAGGTATTGATTCAATTGCGACTGAAAAAGTTGAATTGGATTTTGATAGACATTTTTTAGATATGCCTAAATCTATTAAAGATGACCTTGTTAAAGAACTTGATACAAGCTCAGAAGTAATGGTTGAAAATTCTCTGGGTGGACGTTTTCTAGTGTATAAAGATCCTAATAATCAACCATTTATAATGCGTTTAAGTACTAGACATCGCAATGAAGATGGAAGTTTAATTGATTTTTCTATACAGGAGGAATCAGAAGGTACACAAAGGTTAATCCATCTTATTCCTTCACTATTTATGTTGAAGCAAAAAAACGAAAAAGTTATTTTTATAGATGAACTAGATAGACGTTTACATCCTTTACTTTCTCGTTACTTTGTAGAATCAGCAATAAATTGTAGATCTAAGGGGAATCAACTTATTTTTACAACTCATGATACTAATTTGCTGGATTTAGACCTATTGAGACGTGATGAGATCTGGTTTGTTGAAAAAAATAAAAATGGTGTATCTGATTGCTACTCGTTAGCCGAATTTAAGATTAGACCCGATCTTAAAATTGAAAAAGGTTACTTAAATGCTCGTTTTGGAGCGATTCCTTTCTTTGGAAATCCAAAGGATTTAGGATGGTTTGGATGTGAAGATTCTCTAGCTGAAAAGGCAAATTGATAAGAGAAATGAAAAAGATAAACCGCACTAAGCTTTTAGACCGCAAACACGATCGCCGAAGTGCAAAACTATTTGTCATAGCAACTGAAGGTAAAGATACTGAAAAACAATATTTTGAAATGTTCGGTAGTCGTAAAGTCAAAGTAGAAATATTAGCTACGGGAGAAGATAACAAATCTGCCCCTGAATATGTATTAGATCGGTTGGATAAATTTAAGGATTTATATGACTTTGATAAGGAAGATGAATTTTGGCTAGTACTTGATGTAGATCGCTGGGTCAAAAAGGATCAATTAATTGCCGTCTGTCCTCAAGCTAGGCAAAAAGGATATCAATTAGCTATTAGTAATCCATGCTTTGAAATTTGGTTATGCTTACATTTTGGAGATTTACTCCCCGAAGATAGGACTTGTAAAGATTTTGAAATAACACTTAGAAATATTTTAGGAAGTTACAATAAGAGTAATTTGGATGTCTTGGCTTACAAACCTAATGTCAAAAGCGCAGTTGAGCGATCGCGAAATCTTGACTTAAACCTACAGGAATCTTGGACTTCACAATTAGGTACTCGTGTTTACAAATTGGTTGAGAGTATTTTGCAAAGCCTCAATGATTAGTTTCAGAATGCTTAGAGCCTTTTTTACAATGTAGCTATCGCTTATTTAGTATCGCCTATATGCCAAAATGAGAACACTGAAGATATTGATTTAGCCATGCAGCAGTTACTTTACATCGAGATTCCGACACCACAAATTGAAGCCGTGAAAACATGGCTCCAGTCTGAGTACCAACCACCTTTTGGTAAAAAATCTATTGCTACGCATGGCTTTACGCTCGATCGCCAAAATAGTTCGGGAGCGATCGCGCAATTATCAGTATTTATCTGGACATTGCAGCGCACGACTTACCTCAAAATATTTCGCTGGTCGGAGGAGGTCATGGATGGCGAACAGGAATTTCTTGAGCATTTCACTAAAGCGGTGCGTCAGGCTTTTCCCTACGAGTTCAAACAACCACCTGCGATCGCCACGAATCAATCAATTTTTGAGGCGTTAGAAGCAGAATATCCGCTAACGGTCAAATTCTTTCAGAAATTCCCTAATGGCGAATATGACCTCAATCGTGTTTATTGGTGGGAAAAGCGCTGGCGGGAAAGTGTTAAAAATCCTGAAACGCCTAAGCAAGTGATTTTTGAAGATTCAAGTATTATGGGGCAGCCGCAACTAGATTACGATATTGTTTATTTGGGCGGCGCATTGGGCGCGATCCATGCGGCAATGATGGCAAAGTTAGGCTATCGCGTTTGCTTAGTGGAGCGCATTCCCTTTGGAAGGATGAATCGGGAATGGAATATTTCCCGTGCAGAATTTCAGAATCTCATCGACTTTGGACTATTTACCAAGGAAGAATTTGAAGAGATGATCACGGCGGAATATGTGGATGGCTTTAATAAGTTTTTTGATAGCAATAATCCACCCCATCTCAAGGCTAAGGTACTGCATACGCCGACGGTTTTAAATATTGCGATCGATACCAATCGTTTATTAGAGATTTGTAGCAAAAAGTTACATCAATATGGCGCAGTAATTTGCGATCGCACTGAGTTCCAAAAAGTTGTTATTGGTGAAAATAGCGCGACTATTTTTGCTAAGAATCTAGAGACAGATGTAGAAGTAATTCTCAATTCGCGCTTAGTGATTGATGCAATGGGATCGGCTTCAGCGATCGCGCAACAACTCAATGCTGGTCACGCCTTTGATAGCGTCTGCCCCACTGTGGGCGCAGTTTTGGAAGGCATCGATAAGCAGGTTTGGGATTCTCAATATGGTGATGTGCTGTTTAGTCATGGCGATATTTCGCGGGGACGACAATTAATTTGGGAACTCTTTCCCGCAGAGAAAGATGAACTGACGATCTATCTGTTCCATTATCACCAAGTCCATCCCGAAAATGCTGGCTCATTACTAGAAATGTATGAAGACTTCTTCACGATTTTGCCAGAATACCGCCGTTGCGACATGGAGAAACTAACTTGGAAGAAGGCAACCTTCGGCTATATCACAGGACATTACAGCCTCAATGAAGATTCTAAAAAATGTGCCTTTGATCGAATTCTAGCGATCGGTGATGCCGCTTCGCTCCAATCTCCACTCGTATTCACAGGATTTGGATCTTTAGTGCGGAACTTACCGCGCTTAGCAACTTTGTTGGATACTGCTCTCAAGCATGATTTGCTCAAAGCCGATGATCTGAGTCAGATTAATGCCTATCAAAGCAATATTGCGGTCACATGGCTATTTTCTAAAGGAATGATGGTTCCGACGGGGATGCACTTGCCACCAGAGCGCGTGAACTCAATGCTAAATACATTTTTTGGATTGCTTGCCGATGAGCCGCAGCCCATTAGCGATCGCTTTATCAAAGATCGTCTCGGTTGGCTAATGTTTAACCGCCTTGCCCTCATTGCTGCCTTTAAAAATCCCAAGTTAATTCTCTGGATTTTACAAATGGCGGGGCTAAAGGACTTGCTGAAATGGCTATCTAGTTATGGAGCCTTTACCCGCAGTTCTTTAACTAATGCGCTTTTGGGCGGATGGTTGCCACCGATTTTACGCAGTTGTCAAACATGGCTCGAACCTACTAATCCGCGCCTGTGGTTGCGTTTACTCAGTTGGAGCTACGCCATTAATTATTCCGTTGGGAAAAATAAATAGAAAAGAGCGCTTTGCGCTCTTTTCTATTTATTTGAAATATTTCGCAAGGTAATTGTAAATCCATCACCTAATTTAATCGCATTTACCTGATACAAACTATCAGGTTCTGGAGGATAAGAGACTTCCACATCTAAAGTTTTTCCCGTCTCAACTACATCTGCTAATTTTGGGAATAACTCTGGATTAACTCGTTCGACAAACCTTCTTAAAACTAATTTACCAATCAACTCTTCTCGACTGCGATTGAATAGCTTGGCAATCACAGGATTAACTACCAGACAACGAAAATCGACGATATCGCCTGTAGTGGGATCTCGGACTGATTGCACTGCGGCGATTCCATCGGAAACACTATTAAGAACACTGGCAAGTAAAGCCCTAGATTGGTATAGCATTTCTTCGGTTTCTTTACGTCTAGAAATCTCATCTCGCAAAGCCTGTTTGTGACGTTGAACTGTTAGCTGATTTTCTAGACGCACCACCACTTCTTCACTCTGAAAGGGTTTGACGATATAATCAACGCCCCCAGCCCAAAAAGCTTTCACCTTATCCAAAGTATCGTCGAAAGCACTAATAAAAATTATTGGAATATCCTGCAAATCTACGTCATCTTTGAAAGCTTGACAAACCTGATAGCCGTCCATTTCTGGCATCTTGATATCTAACAGGATTAAATCTGGGCGCTTCACCTTTGCCGTTTTTAGCGCCATACGCCCACTTGTAACTGTACGAACGCTATAGCCGAGCTTGATTAATACGTCACTTAGAAGTTGTAAATTTTCAGGCGTGTCATCTACTAAAAGGATATTTCCTGTAATTTCAAGCGAAGGGTTGTAACACATGGATTAATAGTTTTAAGACACTAGAGGTTCAAGTAAATCAATCAATTTCTCAAATTGAAAATCATTAACAATTTTGGTTAGCGATCGCGCTAAAAATTCTTCTTGTTTGGGAATTTCCTGAATTAAACTCATTACGAAGTTTTTATCAGCTTCAAGAGATGATTTGTATAGCTTAGTAAGCCATATTTTCGGCATAATCTTTAAGTTATCAGATGTTAGCAATATTTTTGCAGAAATATTAGTTTCCTGCTCATAAATAGGATTTGTGTCGTAGATATACTTCACGCCAAGATGCTTAGCAAGGATATCAAAAATAATTTGCTCATTAAAAGGCTTCCGCACAAAATCATCACAGCCTGAAGAAAGTACAACTGCTTTTTCTTCCTCTAAAACACTTGCGGTAAGCGCAATCACGGCGGTGGCATTGCCCTTAGTCGTGGACTTAATATATTTAGTTGCTTCATAGCCATCCATCACAGGCATTCGCATATCCATCCAAATTAGGTGTGGCTCCCATTCGTCCCAAAGCGCGATCGCCTCTTGACCGTTATAAGCCTCCTTGATCTCAAAACCCATAGGCTGTAATAGCTTAGTTAATAGTTGGCAGTTAACGGGTTTATCATCTACGACTAAAATTTTGTAGGTGGGTTGATCTGGGGCAAGGGCTAAGGCTCGATGGTTCTTAGTCCGATCATTTTCTAGGGCTTGACCTAGAGGCACTTGAATTTGAAATTGAAAATTTGTCCCTTTACCAACCTCGCTAGATACAGTAATATCACCACCCATTAATTGCACAAATCTACGGCTAATCGCCAATCCTAAACCTGTTCCTTCTTGCTTTTCGCGTCCTGATTGGGTTTGAGAAAAGGCAACAAATAGCTTAGACAATTCTTCTTCAGCAATTCCTACCCCCGTATCACGAACACTAAAGTTTAAGGTACAGTTAGTTTCTGATTTGTTTACATTAATAACATTCACAAAGACTGATCCCACCTTAGTAAATTTAATTGCGTTATTAATCAAATTTATTAATACTTGCCGAAGTTTCACCGCATCTGTATTGATATAGCGCGATAGATCATGATCTCGCTCAAAAAATAGATTTATACCAGCATTAGCAGCTTTTAAATGCAGCATATCTTCTACGTCATCTAACAAACTGTATAAATCGAAATTTTGAGAATTAAGCTCTACTTTGTCAGCTTCTATTTTTGATAAATCGAGAATATGGTTGATTAGGGTTAGCAAATAATCACCACTGCGATAAATAATGCTGGCATTTTCATATTGCTCTATAGGCAAGTCATTTGTTCTTAATGTTAATTGCGAAAACCCAATAATTGCATTCAGAGGCGATCGCAGTTCATGGCTCATATTGGCAATAAAGATACTTTTAGCTTTATTAGCAGATTCGGCTTTGTAGGCGAGGGTTAAAGCTTGGGCTTCACTCTGACGTAAATCGCTAGTACGATCCAAAACTTTCTGTTCTAATTCAGCATTGGCTTTTTTTAAGTTAAGATTAGCTTTCCGATTTTCCGCAACAATTGCCAAAACCGCCATAGTCGTGAGCGCTAGTACTCCCATAAAAATCTGTAACAACAGAAGAGGCGAATAACCCTGAGTTAAGGATTTATGGAAAATGCCAAATTTATAAGCCGTTGCCAGAGATGCGGTCACACTGACGATCGCCACGAGCAAGGTGGTTAGTCTCGAACCAAATCGAAATGCCGACCAGAGTAATGGCGGTAACAGTAAATATTCGAGAGGATATTCTTGGTAAAGGGAGAAATAGGCAATAATTGTGATGCTAGTTAATGCGGCTAATACTTCCCAATTAAACCAAGATTTAATCGCGGCATCCCTTGGCGATCGCATCCACACTATAACCAGGGTCGCAAAGAGCAAGATACTAACGGAGTCACCAATCCACCAATTGAAAAAAACCTTGGGGATATCTTGCCAAGCCCACCCTGTTCGCGCAGCATGGGAGATCATGCCGATGGCTACTTGTAAGAGCGTGCCACTGAAGAGGACGCAGATGACAAAAATTACGACATGGCGCACCCTGCGGAATGGATATCTAGTGCGCGTAAAATATAAAATCAGCGATGTCGTGGTCAAAATGCCGATCGCTGAGCCAAATCCTGACCCTAAGGCGGGGAGTAAAACACCTAATCCTCGATTGTGGATCACATGAATAAATGTCCCTAAAAAAGCTCCTAACCATCGCGATCGCCCCCATGTCAGTAATAATCCGAGGGTAATTCCTACGCTCGGCCAAACAGGGGAAGGAATATAATTTTTTTGAGGAAAGATGAGATAAATCAGCCAAGCTAACAACCAATAAAGGTTTGTTATCCAAAGAACCTCGATCCACCAGCGTGGATTTTTAAAATCTAACCCGATTCGAGCGAAATTCCAATTCGATTTGCGGGATGCTTGACTATTTTCCATGGATGATTTGTTTATTAGAAATAGTTCACTAAGACCCTCACCCCTAGCCCCTCTCCCGCAGGAGAGGGGAACAAGAAAATAATTAAATCTTACTCCCCCTCTCCCTTAATGGGAGAGGGGGCTGGGGGGTGAGGGAAAATCTTTGCTCTGCGTAAGGCTAACCCCTAAATTCGTTCGGCTAATTGCATCCAACGTTCTGTGGACTTGTCGATCGCTTGGGTTAGCTCCGCCAATCGGCTGGCTAATTTCTGGATTTCTGCATGACCAGTGGGGGGATTGTGATAGAGATTCCTTTCCACTTGACCTTTTTCTGCTTCCAGTTTGGGGATTTTTGCCTCTAGTTCTTCATATTCGCGCTTTTCTTTGTACGAAAGTTGAGCAGCCTTTTTACTTTCGGCTTTAGGTTTAGGGTTTTCAGCGACAGCAGTAGCTAAATTGCTGGATTTCTGATCTTTATAAACCTTATTTGCTTTGTCCTTTGTGCCATTTGCTTCAGTTTCTGCTTCATCTTTTTTGTATTCTAGATAAACAGAATAATTTCCGGGATATAACCGCACTTCGCCTTCAGGCTCAAAGGAAAACACCATATCCACCGTACGATCTAGAAAATAGCGATCGTGGGAAACCACAATCACACAGCCGTTAAAGTCTTCTAGATATTCCTCTAAGACGGCTAAGGTCTGCACATCAAGATCGTTAGTCGGTTCATCGAGGATCAACACATTGGGAGCCGCCATCAAGACTTTGAGCAGGAATAAGCGCCGCTTTTCACCGCCAGAGAGTTTATTGATCGGTGAATATTGCTGATTGGGAGGAAAGAGAAATCGCTCTAGCATTTGCGAGGCGGTGATGATGCTACCGTCGGCAGTTTTGACTAGTTCCGATACATCCTTTAGATAGTCAATTACGCGCTGATTACCATGATCTAGCAAATCATCGGAATGTTGATCGAAGTAACCAAAATGAATGGTTGTGCCGATTTCCACAGTGCCGACATCGGGCTGTAAGCGCCCAATGATCATATTCATGAGTGTGGATTTACCTGCGCCATTGCTGCCGATGATACCGATACGATCTTCGGGCGTAAAGTTATAGGAAAAGTCTTTAATCAGGGTGCGATCGCCGTAGGATTTAGAAATACAATCCAGTTCCACGACTTTTTTGCCAATGCGCCGCCCTGTGGTAGTGATATCAACCTTGGCATTTGCCTGTTTAAATTCGGTTGCTTGCAGGGCATGGGCGCGATCGATGCGGGCTTTTTGCTTAGTACTCCGCGCCTTCGGTCCTTTTTTGAGCCATTCCAGTTCCCGCCGCAATAGTCCTGCGTGCTTACGCTGGGTACTTAGCGCCGAATCTTCCGCTTCTGCCTTTTTCTCTAAGTAGTAGGAATAATTTCCTGAATAGGAATAAAGATCGCCGCGATCGATTTCGATGATGCGATTGGTGACTTTATCCAGAAAATAGCGATCGTGGGTAATCAAAAATAATGCGCCACGATAGCGATTGAGATAGCTTTGTAACCATTCCACTGACAGGGCATCAAGGTGGTTGGTTGGCTCATCCATCAGCAACACGTCAGGAGCAGAAAGTAACGCCGAGGCGATCGCAATCCGTTTTCGATAGCCACCCGATAGGCTACCAATTTTTGCTTCTAAGTCATCAATACCTAGTTTCGTTAACACGATTTTGGCATTGGTTTCCAACTCCCAAGCCCCTGTCTGATCCATTCGTTCCGAAACTCTGGATAACTGATCTAATAACCGATCTTGATCTCCATGTCCGTGCGATAACTTATCGGAAATTTCTTCATATTCTTTGACTAGCGCCATTTGTTCGCCACTATCCGCAAAAACCTGTTCTAAAACCGTATGTTCTTCATTTAGATCAGGTTGTTGTGGTAAGTAGATGATTTTAGCGCTGGAATTTACCCAGAGTTCGCCGCCATCACTATGCTCTAGCCCCGCAATCATTTTCAGTAATGTGGATTTGCCCGATCCGTTTGTACCGATTAGCCCCACTTTGTCGCCTTCATCAAGGCTAAAACTGGCATCTTTGAGAATTTCCTTAATGCCAAAATCTTTGCGGAGCGATCGCAATGTAAAAAGTGCCATGCCTTGTGATCTATAAACTGAGAATTGTACTTAGAGTCTAGTTTAGCGCGATCGCTGCCTTAGCCAGAAAAGCAAAAGTAAAGTAACTCCCGTTAGCAATCCATAGATCGCGCCAATAACTAGGGTCAGGAAATGTCCTAATTGCTTATCAATCAAGAAAATCCCCACTTGCAAGCTGAGATACCAACTCGCCGTAGTCCCCACAATCCACCATTCCGCTAGATGCGAATATTTTCGGAGAACCACCCACTGCGCTAAGCCTGTGGTCAAGCCGCGTAAACAGGTATATAGCGCGAGGAAATCAATAGCATCACCGTAGGCGATCGCTAGTTGCCAAGTGACCAAGGAACTGAGCGTACCGCCCAAAGTGCCGCCCAACCATGTTGCCCAAAACCATCCCAGCCCGCGAATTTGCTTTCTGATCACTAGCCATTGCATGAGGGCGATCGCCATACTCATGACCGCAAAACTAAGTAATCCTCCTAAAAAGCCTGTCACATAGTCAGTCACAAAGGCGCTAATAATGCCGCCGATGGAGTAACTAATTGCGTTTGCCATTATCCATAAAAATAGAAAATTTCTGTGGGGTCTGGTAATGGCTAATTCTGTGGTCTTAAATTCTGGGGTCTTATTTGTCCTAAACTTTAACCTAAGCTGTCTTAACAAAGTCTCTAGCCTCATTTATGAGAAAACTATACTTTTTGCTACCTGGAACCACAAATAAATTTGCCTGTGGAGGCTTGTGGGCTGAGTTAAAAACTTTAAAACTAGCTCAACAAGTTTGTGATGCGGAGGTTGTCACCTATCGGCAAAGGGAACCAGAACATTTATGGCTTGATGATTTATTAAAGTCTAGTTCTGGATCAGGCGCGATCGCTAATCCAATTTCTGATGCAATTTTTGTGATGAGTTGGGGTTTTGATGTTGCCAAACTTGCGCCAAGGCTAAAGAACTTTAATGCAATTTACCATGCTCACAGTGCAGGCTACGGGTTTAATCTCCCTGCGGCTGTGCCGATTATTACGGTCAGTCGCAATACCCTTGGCTATTGGGGGCAGCGATCGCCGCATTCATTACTGTACTACTTACCCAATCAGATTTCTGAGCAGTTTCAAATCCAACCAGATCAAAATTGGGGCGATCGCGACATTGATGTTTTAGTTCAAGCCCGCAAATCTTCTAGTTATTTACTAAATCAATTAATTCCTGCTTTGCAAACAAAATGTCGGGTGCAAGTAATCGATCGCTATGTCGAAGATTTAGAAACTTTATTTAAACGCACGAAAGTATATCTTTATGATTCAGCAGAATATTGGGCGGTGCAGGGCGTGAGCGAAGGCTTTGGGCTGCAACCGATGGAAGCGATCGCCTGTGGCTGTCAAGTTTTTTCTAGTGTCAATCATGGTTTATCCGATTACCTAGATCCTGCTTTTAACTGTTATAAAATCGCAGGATATTCGCAGGAATTTGATGTCCAAAGAATTCTCAAAGTAATTCAAAATAGCCCTAAATTATTTTTATCGAATTCAATTTTAGAAGAATATCGTTCAGCAAATATTATTTATCGATTAGAAATCATTTTAGAAGAAATAAATGATTTTTTTGATCATAAACAACTATGTAAAGGGGGCATTCCTGAATTAAATAAATTACAAATTATGAAACTGCGATCACAAAAACTGTTAGCGAAGATTAAAAAAAAGTTTCACAGGTAGCTAAGAAACAAAAAATTATTGTGCCGTCCGCGGACGACACAGTAATTTTTTGTTTGCGAACAGATAAATTTCCAAAAAGTTTATGATGTAAACTTTTTGGAAATTTATCTTGTTTTTAGAAAATTGCAAAGCTCCGTACAGTAAAATTACGAATGGGGATCAAACCTGCAAACTACAAACAAATAATACTCAATGCCCAGCTAGATCATGAGTAAACCAAATATTTTTCAGTTAAGGATTGCTCAACTAGAAGAGGAAAATCTCTCTTTGCGGGAGCAGGTAGCAAAAACGCTTCCATTAGATCTGAATAGTTATAAGACCGAAAAATTAATTACTGATTTAGCTCAAAATCTCGTTGAAAAAATTCAAACAGGTATTGTGGTGCATGGGGCTGATGGCAAGATTTTGTTTGCGAATTCGGCGGCTTCAAGAATATTGGGGCTAATCCAATCGCAAATAGCTGGAAAAGATGTCAATGATCCTCACTGGCATTTTTATCATGGCGATGGGCAACCCATGCCCCTAGAAGATTTTCCAGTTAATAAAATATTACGCGAAAAACAAGTTCTCAAAAACTATGAGATGGGCTTGTATCGTCCAGAAACTCAGGATTTTGTGTGGGCATTGATCAATGCTTATCCTGAGTTTGAGCCAACGGGAGAAATAAACCGCATCGTCGTTACCTTTGTCGATATTAGTGATCTCAAACAAACGACAAGTGCTTTGCGAGAAAGTGAACAACGCTATGCCGCGATCGCCACAGAACTAGAGAAAACCCGCAATTTTTTGCAAAATATCATCGATCATTTGCCTGTAGCAATATTTGTCAAAGATGGACGCGATCAGCATTTTGGGGAAATATTGCTCTGGAATCGTACCAGTGAGAATCTATTTGGAGTGACGGAATCAGAAGCGATCGGAAACACCTTGTATGAGCATTTCCCCAAGGAGCAGGCGGATTTTTTCTATCAAAAGGATAGGGAAGCCTTTATTAATGGAGTTCCTGAAGATATTGACGAGGAACCCTTTGATAGCGGTATTCTAGGGGGGAGAATTCTCCATACCGTCAAAATTCCATTGTATGACTCTAATGATCGCCCCCAATATTTGCTCTGCTTTTCTGAAGATATCACCGAACGGAAGAAGGCGGAAAATTCCCTTAGAGATAGCGAAGAAAGATTTCGACAAATGGCAGATAATATCCATGAAATCTTTTGGATGGCTGATGTAGATTTCACCAAATTTATTTACATTAACCCTGCCTACAAGAGAATCACAGGGCGCACCTGTGAAAGTGTCTATGCCAATCCGCAATCCTTTCTTGAGGGAATTCATGGAGAAGATCGCGCAAGGGCGATCGCGGTAATGCAGCAAAACCGTAAAACGGGCTGGAGCATAGAATATCGCATAGTTCAGCCTAATGGCGAAATTAAATGGCTATTTGAAAGGACAGTGCCAATCCATAATGATTTAGGAGAAGTTACCAATATTGTCGGCATTGGCCAAGATATTACCGATCGCAAATTTAGTGAAGATCAACTCATTTATCAAGCCTTTCACGATAGTTTAACGAATTTGCCCAATCGACTATTGTTTATCGATCGCCTCAAAATGGCGCTTAAGAAGACAAAACGATTACCAGCAAATCTCTTCGCAATTCTGTGTATCGATTTAGATCAATTTAAAGTGATTAACGATAGTCTCGGTCATCTAATTGGAGATCGGCTTTTAATTGAAGTCTCAAAACTGCTCACCCACTCTGTGCGTTCTTTTGATACGGTGGCAAGGTTAGGTGGTGATGAATTTACGATTCTCTTAGATGAGATCGACAATGCTCAAGAGGCGATCGATGTATCTAATCGTATTCAAGCCCATCTCCAAGATGAAATTGAGATTGATAGTCACAGAATTGTAATTAGCGCCAGTATTGGCATTGTCATTGGTTCCCATGATTACGAATATGCCAATGAATTGTTGAGAGATGCGGACATTGCCCTATACCGAGCGAAGGAGAAGGGACGAGCATGTCATGAAATTTTTAATCGCGTGATGTATGACTTAGTAATCAAACGTTTACAAATTGAGAATGAGTTACGACAGGCGATCGCCCACGAAGATTTTGTGGTTTATTATGAGCCAATTGTTGGTCTCAAAACCATGAATATACGCGGGTTTGAGGCTTTAGTGCGCTGGCAACATCCCACGCGAGGCTTAGTCACCGCAGGGGAATTTATTCCCATATGCGAAGAAACAGGAATGATTATCGCCCTTGGTAAATGGGTCTTACAGAGCGCCTGTCGCCAAGTTCAATTATGGAAGCAGCAATATCCATCGTTGCATTTAATGATGAATGTCAATTTATCAGGAAAACAGTTAATCTCTCCCCACATCATCGAGACTATTGATGAGGTTCTACAGGAGACAGGAATTGATACAATTTGCCTGAATTTAGAAATTACCGAAACGATTCTCATTGAGAATACAGAGATTGCCATTAAAGTCTTTCAAGCTTTATGCGATCGCCATATTCAATTGAGTCTGGATGACTTTGGTACAGGGTTTTCATCCTTGAGTTATCTGCAAAGATTTCCTGTCAACATTATCAAAATCGATCGCTCTTTCATCAGTAAAATCCATTCAGGCGATCGCAATATCGAAATCGTCAAAGCGATTATTGCCCTTGCCCATGCGATGAATATTAAGGTAATTGCCGAAGGAATCGAACAGAGAGAGCAAATTACCCAACTGCAAGCATGGGATTGTGATTTTGGGCAGGGTTACTTTTTTGCGCGATCGCTAAGTGCCGCCGACGCTTCTAATTTATTAGAAAAAGCAGCTAAGGGAGATGCCTTTAATATATAAGTGGCGGCGCTTTGCGCCGCCAACTATGCCGACAACTATTATTTGATTAGCCCTGTTAAGGGCGAACTAGCGCTGGCATAGGCTTTTACAGGAATCCGCCCCGATAAATAGGCTGTGCGCCCCGCTTCACAAGCCATGCCCATCGCTCGCCCCATCGCCACAGGATCATTTGCACAGGCGATCGCCGTATTAATCAATAAAGCATCTGCACCCAATTCCATCGCCGCCGCCGCCTCACTAGGTACACCGATGCCCGCATCGACAACTACAGGCACTTTCGCCTCTTCGATGATGATCCGAATATTGGCGGCATTATTAATTCCTTGTCCCGATCCGATGGGAGAACCAAGGGGCATCACCGTAACGCAGCCGATCTCTTCGAGGGTTTTCGCCAATCTGGGATCAGCATTAATATAGGGGAGTACCGCAAAGCCTTCTTTCACCAATTGTTCAGCAGCTTTACAAGTACCAAGCGGATCGGGCAGTAAATATTTGAGATCGGGAATAACCTCTAATTTTACGAAATTATTATCTTCTTGTCCCAAAATCTTTGCCATCTCGCGCCCTAGTCTGGCGACGCGCACCGCTTCATCGGCGGTTTGACAACCTGCGGTATTGGGCAGTAGCCAATATTTACTCCAGTCGATCGCCTCGGCAAGTCCTTCATGTCCCGCCGCATTGGTCTGTACGCGACGCACGGCGACGGTGACAATCTCGCAACCACTTGCGGCGATCGCCTGACGCATTACGTCAAAGTTGGCATATTTGCCTGAGCCAGTCATTAAACGCGATCGGAACTTACGCCCCGCAATTTCAAAAATATCGTTACAAGATTGTTCAGATGGATGATTGGCAGAAAGTGTGAAAGATGAAGGGGCAATCATAAGACTTGAAAATTTTTAATCAATTTTTTGGGTTTAAAACCCCGCCGTTCTAGGGCGGCTTTAATATTAGAATATATTACATACCGCAGGGCATACGGAAATTCACGCTTGAGAAGCTAGTTGAAAGACTAGGTATCACTAAGTAAGACCATGCTAGGACAAGTCCTACAGGCAATAGTGAGTCCAAGAATCCTCGTTGCTTCAGCAGCAGGAGTGTCAATAAGATATTCAAGATACTTTAGTGTCTTTTGTAATATCCCAAATTTTCCATAGTATTCCTATAGCAAGTAGCAATTTAGTTTCATGGCTAACCTCAAATCTATCCGCGATCGCATCGGCACTGTTAAGAATACTCGCAAGATCACTGAAGCAATGCGTCTCGTCGCCGCCGCAAAGGTCAGACGCGCTCAGCAGCAAGTTTTAGCAACCCGTCCTTTTGCCGATCGCTTAGCACAAGTTCTCTACCGTCTCCAGCAGCGCATCACCTTCGAGGATGTCAGTCTGCCTTTACTCGATAAGCGTCCTGTCAAAACCGTTGGTCTTCTGGTAATTTCAGGCGATCGCGGGCTTTGTGGTGGCTATAACTCAACAATTATCCGCCGCGCCGAAGCTCGCGCCAAGGAATTAAAGGAACAAGGTATTAATTACACCTTTATCTTGGTCGGTCGGAAAGCGGCTCAATACTTTGCCCGTCGCGATCAGCCCATCGCCGCGAAGTTTACGAACTTAAATCAAATTCCTAACGCTGCCGAAGCCAATGCGATCGAAGATGAAATTACCTCAGCATTTTTGGCTGGTGTAATCGATCGCGTTGAGTTGATCTATACCCGTTTTGTCTCTTTAATTAGCTCTCGCCCAGTAGTCCAAACCTTGCTGCCCCTTGAGCCTCAAGGTCTAGAACCTCAAGATGATGAAATTTTCCGCTTGATCACCCGTGGTGGTAAGTTCCAAGTCGAGCGCGAAAAGCTCGAAATCACCGTTAAGGAATTGCCCAAAGAATTGATCTTTGAACAAGATCCTGAGCAAATCCTTGATGCGTTATTGCCTCTCTACCTCAGCAACCAAATCCTCCGCGCCTTGCAAGAATCCGTAGCTAGTGAACTAGCGGCTCGGATGACCGCAATGAACAACGCCAGTGAAAATGCTGGCGACTTGATCAAGGGTTTAACCTTGCAGTACAACAAAGCTCGTCAAGCTGCCATTACTCAAGAAATCCTTGAAGTTGTTGGCGGCGCTGCTGCCTTGACATAAACAAAAAAGCGCTCCTTCGGAGTACTTTTTTAGTTAAATAAGTAAAGGCGGCGCGAAGCGCCGCCTTTACTTATTTGGGTTTTGATTTGAGAACTAAGGGACTCGCAGTAAAATAAAGAAGGAATTTTGGGTGGGGCGGCTTCGCTGCCCCACCCAAAATTCCTTCTTTGTTAAATCGTATTACTGAGCTTAGAGATATAACCTTGACTACTGTTTCGCTATCACATCGCGCCCTCCAAATTAAAGAATCGCAAATTCGCGAAGCCTCCCGTTATTGTGAAAAATTTGGCGCAATTAACCTTGCCCAAGGCTTACCCGATTTCCCTGCCCCCGAAGCCCTCAAAGAATCTGCAAGAGCTGCGATCGCCGCAGATTTTAATCAATATGCCGATAGCTGGGGTTTAGAAACACTGCGCGTGGCGATCGCCGCAAAAATGCAGCGCGACAACCAAATTACCGTTGATCCTGACACTGAAGTTACGGTCTGTTGTGGCGCAACCGAAGGGCTAAATATTGCCCTGATGACGCTCATTAATCAAGGCGATCGCGTATTAGTGTTTGAGCCATTTTACGAAAATTACATTCCCAACCTCGCTACCGTTGGCGGTATCCCCGAATTCATTACCCTTCATCCGCCCCAATGGGAAATCACCCAAGAAATCCTTGAACCTGCCTTTAAAAAGGGGATTAAGGCGGTAATCATCAATAGTCCTGCCAATCCTACGGGCAAAGTATGGACAAGAACAGAATTAGAATTAATCGCTAAACTCTGCCAGCAGTATGATGTTTATGCGATTACCGATGAAATTTACGAATATATCATCTATGAAGAAGAGCATATTAGCTTGATGAGTATTGAGGGAATGCGCGATCGCACGATTGTGGTGAATGGATTTTCTAAAACCTTTTGCATCACAGGTTGGCGTTTAGGCTATACCGTCGCTAATCCTGAACTCACCGCCGCCATGCGCCGCATCCATGACTTTATTACTATTTGCGCCCCTGCCCCTCTGCAACACGCCGCCCTCACCGCCATGGAGTTTGGACGCGAATATTTCACCAATATGGCGCTAAATTACCAACGCAAGCGCGATTTGCTATATCCAGCCTTAGTTAAAATGGGCTTATCGCCAGTACTTCCCAAAGGTGCATACTATATTTGGACTGATAGTTCCGCGATCGCCCCAGATGCAGAAAGCGCCGCCTTTCGCCTTGCCAAAGAAGCCTTAGTTGCGGCTGTCCCGGGTAGTTGCTTTAGCCATCCCCAACGCGACAAGGTAAATGGATTAAGATTTTGTTTTGCAAAGAAAGATAGCACGATTGAAACGGCCGTTGAAAATTTGAGTAAACTGAAACTATAGACAATTCTAAAAAGAACTAGATTTCTGATGGTGCAGCTTTGCCACTCCATCAGAAATCTGATTCCTTATTTCACAGTAAATCTCTTGGGAGCAATATTATGGTTCAGGAAGTAGAAGATAAAACGACTACAAATACACCGATAATCACTCAAATTTATGCAGAGTTTGAGAATTTTAAAACTTTAAACATTGCCACATTTCAGGACTTACGCCAATCCATAGATGATGATCTAGTATTTTCTGATTTGGTGACAATTTACCTAAATTCTGCCGAAAACTTACTTGCCGAGATTCGGCTTGCTTTTATTAATCAAGATGCCAGCAAATTTAGTTTAGCGTCCCACTCTCTCAAATCAACTAGTGCTAGTATCGGTGCTGATAAACTGTCACAAATATGTAAGTATTTTGAGAAAACTGCAAAAACAGGAAATATAGCAATTTCATCACAAATGTTAGAGTTACTAACCTATGAATATGATGAAGTGATTGATGCGATTAAAGCTAGTGTGATTGAGTTTATGACAGAATAGATAAGAAATTGACTTGGATTGCCCCAATATGCCAGTTCCTGCGATCGCGGTTACACCTTTTTCTCAAAAGTTACAATCACCGTTTTTAAAACGCGATATTTCCATATTACAGATCAATTTAGGAAAGATTTGCAATCTTGCTTGTAGTCACTGTCATGTCGAAGCCAGTCCCCATCGTACTGAGCAGTTAACTCCAGATATTTGTGAGCAACTAATTGCGATTATCCAGAAATTTCCTCAAATTCAGACGGTGGATCTGACGGGGGGAGCTCCAGAGATGTTGTATGGATTTCGTCAATTAGTGAAGACGGCGCGAGAACATAACAAAGAAGCGATCGCCCGTTCCAATTTGACAATCTATTTTGAGCAGGGTTACGAAGATATTCCCGAATTTTTTGCTGAGAATCAAGTGCGCGTGGTCGCATCCTTGCCCTGCTACCTTGAGGATAACGTAGACAAGATGCGTGGTAGAGGCGTATTCGATCGCTCAATCCAAGCCATCCAATGGCTCAATCGCCTCGGCTATGGTAGCGATCCTCAATTGATTTTAGATTTAGTCTATAACCCACAACTTCCCACTTCCAATAAATTTGCCCTTGCGCCCAATCAACAGGGCTTACAAACAGCTTACAAAGAGCATCTACAGAAGCATTTTGGCATTGTTTTCAATCATCTATTTACGATTACCAATCTTCCCATTGGTAGAAGCAAGTTCCATTTACAGCATCACAAATTGGACGCAGAATATTCCCATTTCCTAGAGACTCATTTCAATGCGACTACCCTCGATCGTCTGATGTGCCGAAACCAGCTATCTATTGATTATCAAGGCTATATCTATGATTGTGATTTTAATCAAATGGAAAATCTCCCAGCGCGATCGCCTAATGGAGAAATCCTTAATGTTTCTAAAATTCTAGAACTAGGTACGTTAGATATCATTCAAGAAATCCAAACGGCTGACTATTGCTATGGCTGCACCGCAGGCAGTGGCTCTAGTTGTGGTGGCTCTTTGTTATAGAAAAAATCCCTTATGCCTGTGGTAGCTACCGTGTACACACAAGTTATCCGCTATGTCGTGAGTTACCAATGATCCCCCTCAGTCCCCCTTAAAAAGGGGGAAGAAGATAATTCTCCCCTCTTTTTAAGGGGGCTGGGGGGGATCTAAGCCCTAAAACGTAGACAGAGAGACTTATGTGTACATGGTAGCTGCCTAAGGTAGAGGGGCAAAGCGCGATCGGATCGCCTAAGGTACTGGCACAGCATCTAGTAAACGCTGAATGATATTTTTGGGCGATCGCCTACCTGCTGCCATAATCCGATGCCCTAAAACGTAAGGGGCGATAAACTTCACATCATCAGGGAGGACATAATTCGATTGGCGATTAGGATCAAGGGCTTGTTGAATCAAAGAGTAGCTCTGAGCAGAACGCAACAAAGCAGAAGTTCCCCTAGGACTGACTCCCAGCGTAATTTCATCGTCATTGCGAGTAGCCCGCACCACGCTGACGATATATTCGCTAGTCGCATCACTGACAGGGACTTGCATCGCCAGTTTTCTAATCTCTAGCACTTCTTCAGGAGTGATACATGGTTCTAAGTTCGCTGAACCAATTTGCCCTAATTGCAGTCTTTTGAGCATCTCTAATTCTTCAACTTCATTGGGATAGCCAATGCTAAAGGATAGGGCAAAGCGATCGAGTTGCGCCTCTGGTAGAGGGAAAGTACCTTGATATTCGATCGGGTTTTGGGTGGCGATCGCAAAAAATGGCAAAGGAACCTTCCGCGATATACCATCAACGGTTACTTGCGTCTCTTCCATTACTTCTAACAGCGCCGATTGCGTACGCGGCGTAGCACGATTGATTTCATCTGCTAACAATACATTTGCAAATACAGGACCTGGCAAAAACTGAAATTCACCTTTCTGGGGATTCCAGATGTTTGTACCCGTAATATCCGTTGGCAAGAGATCAGGCGTACATTGCACACGCTGAAATTTGCCAGAAATAGAGGCCGCCAAAGATTTTGCTAATAAAGTCTTGCCAACCCCAGGGACATCCTCAAGCAAGGCATGACCACCAGCAAACAGCGCCACTAAAACCAGTTGAATAGCTTCATCTTTACCAACGATCGCCTTCGCCAGATTATCAACTAACTGTTGTATTTTAAGTTGCTTTTCCATGTTCCCCATCAAGTTTGTGCTATCTAGTTTTGCAATACTTGTCATACTAGATTAGACCATATATAGCGCTTTATACGGTGCTTTTTGCTAAAGCGATAAAAATTTTGAAAACTGTTGCTTTGCAACAGTTTTCAAAATTTTTATATACTCATAACCCTAAAAATTTGTCAAGAATTTGTCAATGTAAAAGCCGTGTAAATTGTCCAGATGTCTACTAGTGATAGTAACAACGTAAATACCAGCAAAATAATGTACATCCAAGGCTGAGCAAGAGGGCGTATATCTCTAGTATCAATCCCTGTACGCTCTTCGACCTGTTGGACTAATTTCGCAAAACCGACTACACGCATTGGCAACAAATAAGCCTGATCGGAGTTTTTGCTCACAAAATAATAAACAAGACCTCCTTGTCCTGTAATTCTGGGCTTTAGTGCTTGGATATCTTGCCAAGGTAATGACCAACCTTTGCGAAAAATACTGGGAAACCATTGGGGATAAGTCAAACTAAGGCTTTTTTCATCAAGAATTACGCGATCGCCTAATGCTCCATACAAAAATACAAATCCGATCGCTATCCCGACACTAAGCCATGAGGCAGGAATTGCGGAATGAGTAAAATTACTCAAAAATGGTAAAGGTACAGTCAGAACTAAATACAACAGCAACAAGGTAATCCGAATTAGTGGCGAGACATGGAAGACCTGTCTTGGTGTTGAGTTTTGAGGATTAGAGTTGGTTTGCATTTCAGACATAAATAGAATAAATAAAAAAATAAATAAAAAAATAAATAAAAAAATAAAACCCAAAATAATCACGATAAAAGTTTATTTTTGGCTCTCACTAAATTCTACATATAGATCTTTAAAGGCTTCTATCACATCAGGAGATAAATTCTTTTCCCGATCGCTATAAAACTTTTGAAACTCAGCGATCGCATCAAAGCGATCGTAATCCTTTACTTCGGGAACTTGTGTTGATTCATTGACGATTAATTTTGGCTCCACCATAATCGATTGAGGGCAAACTTTTCGCACCCGATCCGCTAGTCCAATGGTCGGTGTGTCCATTGCGATCGCAAATTTCAAATAGCCTTCATAATCACGATGGGCTTCTAAATGCTCATCGAGCTGATTAATATGACATTCCACTTTTTTTAGCGGCTTCTGACAAGGAATGGGCTGAAACTTGACCTTAGCGGGTCGCCCAGTTTCCACCTCAATTAAATTAAAGCCTTTCTCTTCGCCGACTTCCCCAAAATCGACTTGAATTAGAGAACCCGCGTAATAGGTCGGCGCAGCGTTGGGAATTTGTTGCGGTCGATGAATATGACCTAAGCCCATATATTGACATTCCGAAGGAATTGCTTGACTAGAAAAACTATATAAATCACCACTATAATAAGCCGCCTCTGAACCCGAAAACTTTGCCCCCTCAATGGTCATATGCGCCATCATCACATTTACAGCATCATTTTTAAAGGACTTAGCCAGATCTTGAAGAACATAAGTAACTAGGGTTTTATAATCACCGCGCTGTTCTAAAGCATCCTTATTCCAGACATCTTCAGCCGCTAATAACTTCCGCTCTGAAGCAAAGGGCATCGCGCCTATACATAGCTTGCCACTGGCGGTATCAATATTCACCACGCCACCTTCTTCCGCAATTCTGGGGCGACCTAAAGCTCTTACCCCTGCCAACGATAGCAAATCGGCGAGGCTGTCAATCCGATTTGCGGAGTCATGATTTCCCGCGATCGCCACCGATGGAATACTTAATTGATTAAGCTGATAGAAAAAGTCATAAGCAACCCGTTCCGCCTCATTGGTAGGATTCGGCACATCAAAGATATCGCCTGAAACCAATACTGCATCAACTTCAAATTCCTTTGCGTATTTGAGGATTTCTGCCAAAGCTAACGCAATCTCAGGGGTGCGATCGACTCCTTTTAATTTTCTGCCTAAATGCCAATCCGAGGTATGTATTAAACGCATAATCGAGGTTTACCGATGAGAGCAGTCTAGCTAAATCAGAAATAGCATGAATATTAAAATTATGCTACTTCATAATTATTTATAGCAATAATTTAGCATTAATAAATTTGAAAATTTAGGAACAAGATTCAGCAAATAATAGCTTTCTAGCAATATTTTAGGATAAATACTTTACATAAATTTCAAAATAACTGTAAGCTAATTACAAATAATAATCAATTAGCTATGATGCCATCTCAAAACCATAAAGCCATGCTTTTGACTAAGCAATGCTTAGCTACTCCCTTCCCACCCAAGGATTAGGCGTTACAAAGTGAATAATTAGGCGTGCGCGGCGAAGCCGCGCACGCCTAATTATTCACTGGGAAGGGAGTAGAAAACGCTATATAGTTTATAATCAAATAAATAATAATGATAATCATTATCAAATTTAAAATCACATAAATTTAGGTGAGGAACTACTCTGTGAACAAAATTTGGTCTCAACGAGTGCAAACGTCTCTAATGGGCGCGATCGCTATGTCAGCGATCGGGATTAGCAATGCAGCGAGTGGATCTGCTCAATCTCAACAGTTGAACTCAGTAGCAACTCAGGATGTAATCGGGCAAAATGTCACATCAGTTTCTCAACTTAGCGATGTGCGTCCTACCGATTGGGCTTTTACCGCTTTACAATCCCTAGTTGAGCGCTATGGCTGCATCGCAGGATATCCCGATCGCACCTTTCGCGGGAAACAAGCTACGAGCCGTTATGAATTCGCCGCAGGACTCAATGCTTGTTTGGACAAAATCAATGAAATTATTTCCGCAGGTTTAGCTGATAAGGTGAGCAAAGAAGACCTTGCCACATTACAAAAGCTGCAAGAGGAATTCGCCGCAGAGTTGGCAACCTTGCGCGGTCGTGTGGATGCACTGGATGCAAAGACTACTAAACTCGAAGCACAGCAATTCTCGACGACGACGAAACTCGACGGGCAGGTGATCGTGGCGGCGACAGCCAGTGGCTCAGGTACAAGTAATTTGTTCACCCCTAATGGAACTTTATCGGGAAATTCAGGCAACGCAAATACAACCCTGATTAGTCGGGTGCGCCTGAACTTGAATACTAGCTTTACAGGTGAGGATTTATTGCTAACTCGTTTAGAGTCGGGTAATGGTGGTGCTACCGTTGCCAATTCCTTTGATGCTGCTGGTGATATTTTCCGAGGTTTTGCAGGGTTAAAAAATGCTTCTGTTGCCGATTATAGCGAGGTCGGTAATACCTTTTCCCTAGGACGTTTGCGCTATGATTTCCCAATCGGCAAAGACATTAGAGCTTCCCTTGGACCTGTAATTGCTTTGAATGATCATCTAGATAAAAATAGCTTTGCCAATGATGAAGCCGTCGATTTCTCAACCCGTTTATTCATCAACAATCCTCTGATTTTACCTCTAAATGATGGGGCTGGTGCGGCGATCGCATGGAATATTAATGGCAGTGCTTTCACGCTCAGGGCAGGATATGTGGCAGCAAATGCTAGTAGTGCGAATAATAGTGCTAATGCTGATCCTGCTTCACCCAATGGAATCATTAATCAAGGATTGTTTGGAGATTCCTATCAAGGTACATTTGAGCTAGAGTTTGCTCCTAAAAATGGCGATGATGATCAGCCTTTTGCAGTGCGATTCCAATATACCCGTGCGGCGATAAATAATCTTGATTACAGCACAGGTGGCTTAAATCTTGAGTGGGCTTTTAACAAAGCGATCGCCCTTTTTGGTCGCTATGGATTTGGCAATATCAGCAATCGTGGTAATGCGATCGCCACAGCAATGCCGAGCTATATTAATGCGGGTGTAACCAGCGATTCGATCAATCCTCAAACATGGTCAGCAGGTTTAGCATTTCCTGATCTATTCAAAGAAGGAGCAATGGCGGCGATCGCGGTTGGACAGCCTTTAATCGAGAATACGATCGGCAATGCTACACAAACCAATCTCGAATTGTTTTATCGGTTCCCAATTTCTAGCAATATCAGCATTACACCCGATTTACAGTTTATCTTCAATCCCAATAACAACAGTGGCAATAGCACCGTCACTATCGGTACATTGAGAACGGTATTCACCTTCTAAAAAAAGTAGGACTTACGCAAAAATGGCTTAAAACTTCCATTGCATCGTAAGGGCAATTCATGAATTGCCCTTACGATGCTTTCTTTTTATTCCCAAGTTTCTAGCTCGATCGCCACGTTGCGAAATAACGCCAGAATGCGATCGCGTCTGACTTCAAAATTCGCTGCCACCAGAATAAAGCCAATCCCTGCGATGATGCCTAAAGCCCACATTAGGAAAGAATATTGAGTTACTAAAATCACCGCCTGGGTCAGGACTAACAGAATAAAGGTCAGCGTTCCCATAAATAGATAGGCTCTGATCCGAAAGGCAAGTCCTGTCATGATAAAGATGAAACTCAAAACCCAAGTCGCAATGGCAACATTGGGATCGTTGAAAGAATACAGAAAGGCGATTAGTCCCATGCCGCCACTGAGTAGACTGCGAAGGGTATGGCGCAAAGCTTTAGTGCGTGACGATAGTAGGTTTGGTTCAACTTGAGCGAAATATAGTCCAGAGAAACCAATTACACAGATATTAATCAAGAATTTGAGACTGGAGGATAGATCGAGACTGGAGGATAGGTTTGCGAAAATTGCCCAATCCCATAGAAATACGGTGATATAGGTGAAGCGAACTTCCTCTCTAACCTTTGCATAGATACTATAAAAGATACCGACAATCAATAAACATGGGGCGACGATTTGCGTCTGGGTGATCAAGATCAAAATCAGAGGCAATGCTAAGGCGTAGTTATGCCAAGGTTCCTCTGACCATTCCCATTCCTCCCAAGGCGGCAGATAGAGAATCACCGAAATCATACAGGCGATCGCGGCGGCATAGGGTTGCATCACATTAGCGATTAACCAAGGGTTGGGAAAGGCAAAGTAGAGGAAATAGGCGATCGCGCCGATCGCGGTAGTGATGCCTGTATAAATCCAGAGGGGGGATCGTCTTCCTTCTAAAACTGCATAGGCAGTTAAGGCGATCGCCAAACATCCGCCGAGCAATCCACCCGTTACGGAAGGAATATACAAACTGGCTGCCCCCAAAAAGATGGCACTAGCCGTCCAATGCAAATGAGCAGAGATGGTAATTTCCTTTGGGGAAAGCCTCAAATATGGCACGATCCAATCGCTGAAAATTTTGTAGGCGTAGGCGATCGCGCAGCCGAGGGTAGCTAAAATCACTAAGCCATCGCCAAAGCTGCCACCTTGAGAATTAGATACCATTTGATAGAACAGTAACTCATAGGCGGAAAACGTGGCGACGACCATCGACAGATAGGTGAGAGCCTTGAAAAGGGGATTAGACTGGGAAGCTCTGCGCCCAATACCAATGCCGATTAGGGAAGTGCTAAGGGAAAAAAGTCCTGTGAGGCTAGTGAAATTACCGATTCTAAATAGAGAACCCATAATTCCGTAAATCAAGGGAACGACATCCCAACTACGCGGATATTCATTTTTGCCTGTGCGCTGCATCCACCAATCGCCGAGTAATTGGGTAACAAAACCAAGGGCAAGATTGGCGATCGCCAGTTCAATTACAGAACCATTAAAAACCGCGATCGCGCCTGAGGTGAGTAGTTCAATACTCCATGCAATCCCCCATTCTGTCCAAACAGGGGGTATTTTTTCACTTTGCCATACACGATAAACTAGTCCTAATGTTACTAAAATCGTACTAGGCAGGAGATCAATAAATAATTCACTTAATTGAGCGCTTCTACTAAATCCAAAAAAGAAGCTGGCTAACGCTGATTGCAGAATTAATAGGGCTGTGGACAGCAGAACTGCCCAGATATCAAAGGCTTGAGCATAGGATTGGTTAAGCGGCAAATTTAAATTAGGAACATGGCGATCGCGGCGATATTTGAGCCAATGATTGAGAACATACAGCAATAAAACACTGACTATTGCGCCATTTACTCCAAAGGTAAATTGAGCGATCGCGCCATCCCCAAATTTGAATTTCCAGAGCATCGCCGCGATAAATAATAATCCATAGCCGACAGTGTTAAAGGTGGTCAACAGCGATTTATTGCGGCGAGTATTAACTAACATCAAGGCGAAGGCAACACCTAAACCAATCAGCCGCGAACCTTCTTCTGGCCATGTTAGCAATTGGGCGATCGCTAGTCCTGCAATGCTGAGTTTAATCGCTAAATTGCGATCGGTAAATTCGCGCCAAGTCCCTAAAAATGTAAGTGAGAGTGGTACGGATAACCAAGCCACGCCCCAATAACGACTATTGATCGCCAAGACACTGGTAAAGCCCAGCCTTTCTCCTGCGATCGCAGCATTCCATAGCAAGATATAACTTAGGGCTGCCAAACTTGCGCCAATATACCAAGCACTATCTCGCCATGCGTGCAAATGAGGATTTTCTCTCCTCTCCCCTTGGGAGAGGGGCTGGGGGTGAGGGCTGGTTTCATCACTTAGGGCAATAGCTTGCAGCTTAAACTTGCCGATCGCTAAAACAGCGCTCCATTCGATTAGCATTGCCACCAGTAGAAAGCCGATCCATCCAAAAATCGAATTAGAACTGGTATATAAATAAGTCCCTAAACTAATAGCGATCAAACTCACAATGTGAGCGCCATAAACCAGCCCACTTAAGTCTTTACTGGTAGGCGATCGCCTTGCTTGAAGGACTAATAGGGTAATTGCGGAAAGGGTTAAATTTGCAAATAAAGTGTGTAAATTTGGGAAACTTAAACAGCTAAGTAGAACGCCAAAGCCTAGGGCTAATAATTCACCACGCAGGGCTAAATTAGGCTTTTGGCGATCGCGATAAATAGCCGCAATCACTAAAGTTAAAATCAGATAGGGAAATAGTAAGACTCCCAATAAATTAATTTCAGAAGTCGTGCGAAATATCACCAACAATTGCTTTAAGGTTTGCTCTCCCCATGCTTCGGGAATTAATCTTTGGATTAACCAAATCAGTTGTAGTCCCCAAAGAAATAGATAATTTAAATACTTTGGTGCTTCTAATTTGAACAGGCGATCGTACAGGAACCACACAATCAATAAACTAACCGTGAAAGCTTGCCAAGGATATTGATCCCAAACCGCTACGAACCAACCTAAAACCAGTAAAATTTTGCCTAGGTTATTTTGGAAGGATAAAACCGATGGATTATGGGGAGTGGCGATCGCTGATTTATCTTGCAATCCTTGCAATCGTTGATTTTTATTGGTGATTTGCACCAGCACCCAACCACAGACACCAAAGGCTAAACCCAATTTAAAAATGGAAACATTGCTAAATAGGAGCGCTCGACTAACTAATAAAACTGTGCTGTAAGCACCCGCAATCAAGGCTAAGGGGAATGTAGAACTATCGGCGGTATTGAGTTTCTGATCGCGATTGAGAAAGGTAGAAGTGGCGATCGCGCCAATCCCCAAATAGACGGAAATTAATGCATAGGATGGAAATAGCCGCCAACCTAAATGTAACCAAGCCAGAATCAGAATTACGGCGATCGAAATCTGGCTAAGCTGTCGCGGCGATCGCCTTCGCCCTTTACTCTCATCTGCAATTATTTGGGATTCGCGAAACAGAAAAGAGGTTTGTAATAGAAAAACAGCAATAACTGACAGTACACAACCTGCGATCGCGCCTAATCCAATTCCCAGAGGATTGGTTAATAAACCTAATCCATCCATTGCCCAAAAATTGGCAGGAACTAGCAGCAATGTCACCAATTGCAAAGCGCGAGTGGTCAGGCGTAAGCGCTCATTTTTGCTTGTCCAAAATCCGACCCCAAAAAATCCAAGGGTGTAGGTAAACAATAACAAATACTGCCCCTGTGCTGAAAAATTATTCCATTGACTCGCAGCTAATAATCCTGAAGAAACGACCACAAGGAACACGCCCAAAAATAGCAGCCACATGGTGCTAAATTCCGACAGTAGCGATCGCACAGTTTGCGCGACTTTACTAGGTGGTTCAGTCGCTTTAGTGGCGACGGGCTTAGCCTGAGCAACAGGCGATCGCGCTAACCGTGAACCAGAAATATTGGCATCACTGGCGATCGGTTCATTCCCAATTGATTTGCCAGTTGATTTGCTAATTGATTTGCTAGAAGTTCGCACTTGTTTGGGAACTTCTGCTTCAATTTCGCAAACAAAACGATTTCTACATAAAATCCTGACCTGATCATCATTGAGCAAGCCGAGTTCTAACCACAAATCTAGACCTTGTAAAATTACATCGTTTTGGATAGCGACTACAATCAGACGCTTACTAGCTGCTTGCTGATTGCGCCATCGAAAATCTACTTCTGAAATTAGTTCCCACTCAAACCAAGCGTCTAAGCCCTCAAAGACAACGTTATAGGGAACTGAAATCTCTAGTTCGAGGCGTAAGTACTGCACGGAGACTGGTGGCATGGGCGATCGCTCCAAGTCAAAAATCAGAGATCGAATTCATTATGTCTGATTTCGCACCTATTTTTTTTCGCGCCTTATTCGGATTGGACTTATTTCGGGCGTGTTTTACTCCCTTCCCACCCAAAGAATAGGCGTTACAAAGTGAATAATTAGGCGTGCGCGGCGAAGCCGCGCACGCCTAATTATTCACTGGGAAGGGAGTAGACTTGTTGGGGTGGGGCAAATAAAACCCAGAAGTTAGGAACAATAGCTGGCTTGTTTTTGCAATTTTTATCGAATTTTCTGATCCAATAAGTTTGAGATACTACCGTTTTACCCCAGCAATAACCTATAGCGCCTTGCTCTCAAATCCGAACCAAGAGAGAATTTAAAAGTGTTACTTCGCAACACTTTTAAATTCTCTCTTGTGGTTAGTTTGATCGAAAATTGCTATAAGCAATGTCTTGAGGCATAGCCCCAGTCGCCAACATAGCCCCGATCGATAAAAATGGGTTTTGCTTGCGTTAAACTGATTAACGTCCCTCAACTCGTAGTTATGGCAAGTTTTCTGTTAGAAGTTGGTACTGAAGAATTACCCGCTAGTTTTATTGTTAGTGCCTTGCGGCAATGGCAAGAGCGCGTCCCCAAAATTTTAGATGAACACCAACTAACTACGGGTAAGGTCAGTGTTTATGGTACGCCCCGTCGTTTGGCAATATTAATTGAGGGTTTACCCACTCAACAAAGCGATCGCACTGTTGAGCTAAAAGGTCCTGCGGTGGGTTCAGCCTTTGTAAATAGCGATCCACAGGGTGAACCCACTAAAGCTTTGCTAGGTTTTACCAAGTCTAAGGGGATTGACCTCAAGGATCTCTTCATTAAAGAGACAGACAAAGGCGCATTTGTGGTTGCTAATCAACAAATCGTTGGTCGTCAAACTGCGGATATTTTGCAAGAACTAGCACCATCATGGATTACTGGACTCGAAGGTAAGCGCTTGATGCGTTGGGGTAATGGTGATCTTAAGTTCCCCCGCCCGATTCGATGGTTAGTAGCGCTGTTTAATTCAAAGATTTTGCCGATCGCCTTAGAAAATGTGCAGAGCGATCGGATTAGCCAAGGACATCGAGTCTTACATCCGCGATCGGTGATCATTGACACCGCCCAAGATTATGTGGCGACTTTACGCGAAGCTTTTGTTTTAGTCGATGGGCGCGAACGCAAAACCCATATCATCACCCAAATTAATAGCATTGTGGAGCTATTTAACGGTCAGGCGGAAATCCCTGATGATTTACTTGAAGAAGTTACTTATTTAGTAGAATTTCCTACGGCGGTAATTGGAGAATTTGAGCGTGAGTTTTTAGAACTGCCGCAGCCTGTCATTAAAACGGAGATGGTCAGCCATCAGCGATATTTTCCCGTGCATTCGACTAAAAATCCCGATCAATTATTACCGCGCTTTATTACGATTTCCAATGGCGACCCCGACAAGTCACGGTTGATTGCGGCGGGAAATGGGCGCGTAATTCGGGCGCGTCTTTCCGATGGTAAATTTTTCTATGACAGCGATCGCGCCGTGCATCTAGAAACTTTCTTACCACTTTTAGGAAAAGTCACCTTCCAAGCGCAACTTGGCTCCGTTGCCGAAAAAGTAGCCAGAATTAGGGCGATCGCCAAGTTAGTCACGGACTCAATTACAAATTTAGAAATCACCGAAGCTGATCAAGCCCTCATCGATCGCACTGCCCAGCTTGCCAAAGCCGATTTGGTTACGCAGATGGTCAAGGAATTTCCCGAACTGCAAGGTCAAATGGGTTATTACTATGCGCTCTCTAGTGAGGAACCTGTAGCTGTAGCGACAGGTATTCGCGAGCATTATCAACCCAAGGGCGCAGGCGACGCTTTGCCGACCTCACTGACGGGCAAAATTGTGGCGATCGCCGATCGCATTGATACACTGGTGGGAATTTTTGGCTTAGGGATTATCCCCACAGGTTCCTCTGACCCCTTTGCGCTGCGTCGTGCGGCTACGGGCATTGTCCAGATTGCATGGGAAAGTGGATTTGCTCTAGATTTACCAAAATTATTGCAAGCCGCGATCAACCTTTATGCTGAAAAGAATTTGCTGGCAAAACCCGCAGAAACTGTATTGGAAAATCTCTATAAATGGTTTAAGCAACGCTGCGACACAATTTTGTCAGAGCAAGGCGTTGAATACGATCTCGTTGATGCGGTTACAGGTACTGACGATCTCGCCTATACCCTGCAAGGCTTAAGCAATCTTACGCGCATCAAAGAACGCGCCCACTTCCTGCAAAAATCCCGCGAAGATGCCACCCTCAGCGCCATCTATGAACCCATTGTCCGAGCTTCACGCCTCGCGGTACAGGGCAACTTGGATAGCGTCACCGTTGATGTCCATTCAGTAGTCAATCCTGCAAATCTCACTGATGCGGCGGAGCAGGAATTGTATCAGGCGATCGCCGCGTTACCGAGTCAGCCTAGCGATGAGCAACTAATGGCAGGGATTAAAGCGATCGCGCCAATATTAGCCAAATTTTTTGAAGAGGTGCTGGTGATGGCCGAAGATCCACAGGTACGTCAAAATCGCCTCAATTTGCTGGGCATTATCCGCAACTACAGCCGTCAGTTAGCTAACTTTAGCTCCATCCTTAAATAATTAAAGGCGATCGCTATACGATAAACCCACCAAAATAAAGGCGGCGCATCGCGCCGCCTTTATTTTGGTGGGTTTAATGATTGAATTTTCATATCAAAACCTAGGCTGTGATTACATTCACAGATAAGATAACAAAAACTTATTAAATAAAATAAAATATCAACCAAAACTCATCATTTTATAGATCGCTCAAAATAGCTCTAAACCTCTTCTAGCAAGAGATTTACTTAAAAAAGTAATTTGAAAGCGATCGATAACTATCACCTATAACTAATGATAGAAATAAAAAGCTCATAGTTCGCAGTGATGCCAAGAGCGATATGATGCGTTTTAATGCCCTTGTGGGTGATGGAGATAAACAGAAATTGGCTAAGTTTCTATACTTAGGTATAGATTCAAGACCGTGTTTATCATTTTGGCTAAAATCTTTAAGAGGTTTATTACATAATATGGCTAATATCTACAAAGTAAGACTAATTAACGAAGCTGATGGTCTTGACAAGATTATTGAAGTACCTTCTGATGAGTACATTCTTGATGTTGCCGAAGCTCAAGGCATTGATCTTCCCTACTCTTGCCGCGCTGGTGCTTGCTCTTCCTGTGCAGGCAAAATCCTCAAGGGCGAAATTGACCAGGGCGATCAATCCTTCTTGGATGATGATCAAATCGAAGCTGGTTATGCTCTTCTCTGTGTCACCTATCCTCAATCTGACCTCGAAATCTTGACCCATCAAGAAGAAGCCCTCTACTAATCGCTTCTTCGTTATAAATATTTTGAAAGCTCTGATTGCTAACTAATATGTTCAGCAATCAGAGCTTTCTAAGATCCCCCAAAAAAGGAAAGGTGGCGCAACGCGTCGCCTTTCCTTTTTTTGGGGGGGGGATTGCAATTAATTTGGTTGCTAAAGCTCTTGCTTAACTAAAGCCGATCGCAATAAATTTAACCGACTCAGTATTTCTCTCTTGTTTAGGTCTCGGATATCACTTATGATTGGGGCTGCAATCTCTGTTTATTACGGAAAACATGGCTACATACAAAGTAACGCTGATTAACGCAGCCGAAGGCATCAATAAAACCATCGATGTATCTTCTGATGATTACATCCTCGACGTGGCAGAAGCTGAAGGGCTAGACCTTCCTTATTCCTGCCGCGCTGGTGCTTGCTCTTCCTGTGCAGGTAAAGTCGTCAGTGGGACTGTTGATCAAGGTGATCAGTCTTTCTTGGATGATGATCAAATCGAAGCTGGATATGTCTTAACTTGTGTTGCTAAGCCAACCTCTGATGTCACCATTGAAACCCACAAAGAAGAAGAGCTTTACTAAGGTTTCTTCGATTTAATCAAGAACCAAACTTTTTGTGACACGGCGAAGCTGCACCACAAAAAGTTAGTTCTTGCACTTAAACGACTTCTTTGTGAATCTGTTACAGATATTACGAAAGCGCTGTTAGCTAGATATTTTGTTTAGCAATCAGCGCTTTTTTAGTTCGAGATCTAAGAGAGGTGCGATACATCGCACCTCTCTTAGATCCCTATATTTGCCACAACGTTGTAATTTGGTGTTACATTTTTCAGAGTCCAAATTTTAAGGGGCAGCACCAATTTTGTCTGGCAACCAAGAAGAAGATCTCGTTGTAGAAACTCAACCCACCCAATCCACTAAGCGATCGCTTCTCAATATCGCGACGATTGTGGCGGTTGCCACCCTATTGAGCAAAATATTTGGATTATTACGTCAAGTGGCGATCGCGGCGGCGTTTGGTAATGGCACGGCCTATGGCGCGTATAACTTCGCCTATGTGATCCCTGGATTTTTATTGATTCTGCTGGGCGGCATTAATGGCCCTTTTCATAGTGCGATCGTTAGTGTTTTAGCAAAACGCGATCGCCGCGAAGTTGCCACCATCATCGATAGCATCACCACGATCGTTACAGGGATTTTGCTATTGGTGACAGTGGCTCTGGTGATTTTTGCCGATCCCTTAATGCACCTAGTCGCCCCCGGACTATTTGTGCCAGAAGCGGATTTACTTGCCAAAGGTATTGCTCTCACCGATATTCAAAATCTTAAGATCACTAGAGACATTGCCATTCAGCAGTTTCAAATTATGGCTCCGATGGCAGTCCTCGCAGGATTAGTGGGGATCGGCTTCGGTGCGCTCAATGCCTCAGATACTTACTGGCTGCCTTCCGTTAGCCCCATTTTCTCTAGCTTGACGGTTTTAGTGGGCATTGGCGGATTATTTATGATGGTGGGCGACAAAATCCTCTCGCCAGAGAATGCGGTTTTGGGTGGTGCAGTACTGGCTTGGTCAACCCTTGCGGGAGCCGTGCTGCAATGGCTAGTGCAGTTACCTGTGCAGATCAAATCGGGTATGGGCGGATTTAAGTTACGGTTTGACTTTCAGCGTCCTGAAGTTAAAGAAGTGATGAAAATCATGGTTCCCGCTACCTTTTCATCGGGAATGTTGCAAATTAACGTCTGGACTGATTTATTTTTTGCGTCCTTTATCCCCAATGCGGCGGCGGCGGTGTCAGCGATGGGCTATGCAGGCTTATTGGTGCAAACACCCTTAGGGATTTTATCGAATGTGATCCTTGTACCTTTATTTCCCGTGCTATCTAAGTTGACTGATCCTGAAAATTGGGATGAACTAAAACATCGGATTCGGCAGGGCTTGATGCTCACGGCTTTAACGATGTTGCCCTTGAGTGCCTTGATGGTAGCGCTGGCTCTGCCAATCTCGCAGGTTGTCTATGAGCGCTATGCTTTTGATGCTGAGGCTTCCCAGTTAACCGCCGCCGTATTGATGGCTTATTCCGTTGGCATGTTTGTGTATTTGGGGCGCGATGTCTTGGTACGGGTGTTTTATGCGTTAGGAGATGGCGATACACCTTTTAAAATCAGCATTGTTAATATCTTTTTAAATGGGCTATTTGATTATTTTTTAGTCCAAGAGTTTGGCGCACCAGGGTTGGTATTAGCGACCGTTTTTGTAAATGTAATTTCGATGATTGTGATGATGTATTTACTCGATCGCCGCCTGAATGGAATGCCGCTAAAAAGTTGGAGTCTAATTATTTTGGGACTGACGATCGCTAGCATAATCGCGGGTGGGGCAAGTTGGGGAATATATCATTTACTTAGCCAAAGCTTTGATAGTTTGGGTGTAGTGGTAAAATTTGGCGCAAAATTAGGTGGTTTAGTGATCGCTAGTGCGGTTGGCTTAACAATTTTTGGGGCGATCGCGATGCAAATGAAAATTCCTGAAATCAGCGCTCTCACCAATCAAATTAAGCGCCGCTTTTCGCGGTAAACCTATAATGAAATGGCGACGCGGTGCGTCGTCATTTCATTATAGGGATGTACAAACCAGAATTTTGTGTGGCGCGGCGAAGCCGCGCCACACAAAATTGGTTCTTTATTAAATCGCAGAACCATTATGAGTCTTACAGCAGGGCAGTTAGTCGGTGGACATTACGAAGTTATTTCACGCTTAGGTGGGGGCGGATTTGGCGAAACCTATCTCTCGCGAGACTTGCATTTGCCCGATCGCCCTTCGAGAGTAATCAAGAGATTATCTCCTCGCAATCCTGACGCTAATATATTGCAGCTATCGCGGCGACTATTTGAAACGGAAGCACAGGTGCTGTATCGGCTAGGAGCGCATCCGCAAATTCCTCAACTGTTTGCCCACTTTGAAGAGTTATCAGAATTTTATTTAGTTCAAGAATATATTGATGGTAAGGATCTTAGTCATGAACTGATCAAGGGTAAAGTCTGGGAAATTTTTACAGTGGTAGATTTACTGCAAAATCTTTTAACTGTGCTGAGTTTTGTGCATCAACATAATGTGATTCATCGCGATATTAAGCCTGAAAATATTATTCGGCGGCGCGATGGTCAGATTTTCTTAATTGATTTTGGAGTGGTTAAGCAAATCGCCACGCCAACGATGGTTTTAAATGGTCACGAAGATGCAGCCTATACGGTGGGGATCGGTACACCAGGGTATATGCCGAGCGAGCAGGCGCATGGAGAACCCAAGTTTGCCAGTGATCTCTATGCGATCGGGATGATTGGCATCCAAGCATTAACAGGTATTCCGCCTAGCTCTTTGCAAAAAGATGACAATCTGGAAATTGTGTGGCGACAATATGCTCCCAAGGTTTATCCCGAATTTGCCGATATTCTCGGACAGATGGTGCGCTTTGATTTTCGGCAGCGTTATCCTAATGCTCATGTTGCCTATGAATCATTAAAGGAATTTCGCGATCGCTATCCGATCTCCAATTTGAACCATAGTTTGCCAACGATTCAGTTGATTACCAATCAAATCAGCGCTAATCAAATAAATGATTCTTTGCGCGATCGCCATTCAGCCGAGCAACAGAAAACCCATAAATTAGCCGCGATTTGGCAATATTTCCAGCCTTGGCAATGGGGTTTAGGACTGACGGCGATCGCCGCGATCGCGGTAACTACAGTTGTGTTGACCTTGGCAGTCCCCTCTAAGACTGTGCGTAATAATTCTGAAGAATTTACTACTGCCAATCCTTATGGGACTCAAATCGATTCGCCATCTGCGGTGACAGAATCAGCAAATTCTCCTGTAAATACCACCAGCACAGGCTCTACAGCATCCCTAGCCAAAGAATTTGCAGGTAATGGGGCAGTTTATGGTGTTGCCATGAGTCCTGATGGTAAAACTATTGCTGGGGCAAGCTCTGAACGCAGCATTGATTTTTGGGATTTGGCAACGGGTAAAAAATTACAAACCCTAAAGGGAAATACAGGGCGCGTTTATGATATTTACTTCAGCCCCGATGGTAAGAAGTTGGTGAGCGCCAGTGACGATCGCAAAGTAATTATTTGGGATGTCAAAACCAGCAAAATTTTACATACCCTTGAGGGACATCAGGAACGGGTATATACCACAATTTTTAGTCCTGATGGCAAAATGATCGCTAGTTCTAGCGGCGATCGCACGATTCGGCTATGGAATGTAGAAACGGGTAAACCGATTAGTGTTTTTCAAGAAAAATCTTGGGTTTACGATGTGTCATTTACCCCTGATGGCAAAATTTTAGTTAGTGCTTGCAAAGATGGTGCAATTCGGCTGTGGAATGTGGAGACGGGTAAACCAATTAAAACGCTGGTGGAAAGTGGTAGCGCGGTGCGATCGATTGTCTATAGCAACAGTGGCAAACTGATCGCCAGTGCGCTGGAAGACAGTACGATCCGTCTGTGGGAGGCATCCACGGGACAGCTAAAGGAAGTTTTGACGGGACATACTAATGAGGTACATACCCTTGATTTTAGTAAGGACGATCGCTTGCTGGCGAGTGGCAGTGCCGATAAAACCGTGCGAATTTGGAATTTAAAGCAAAAGCGATCGCTACAGGTTTTAGCTGATCATGAGGGGGGTGTTGCCTCGGTAAAATTTAGCCCTGATCAAAAATTTCTGATTAGTGGCAGTCTCGATGGCAAAATTAAAATCTGGAAATTAGCCCCATAAATCAAGAGGTTCAGCGCTTTGCGCTGAACCTCTTGATTTATGGGAACAAGGGGCTTAAGCCCCTTGCCTGTTCTTATGCAAATAAATCTTTAAAAAAGAGAGATATTTCGGCGCGATCGCTGACATTGAAAAAGTCAAGGGGAATCACTCCATCGACATGGCGACTGACTACCCCAAACCCCAATCTCGCCCGACGATAGTTAAAGATGAGGGGACTATTGGCTGCTAAGGGTTGACGTAACCACTCATCAAAACTAGAGGATTGTTTCATGCGATCGCTCATCGCACTAACGACCATAGCCGATCGCTCGTCGGGCAAACTATTAGAGGCAAATACATAGGCTCGCTCCAATAATTTATCGCGCATATTCGGATTCAGCCAAGCAGAAATCACCATTTCTAAAGGTGTTTGCGGATTTTGCTTGACCGATGCTAGTCCGTCCGTATCATTGGCGATCGCCTGAGCCAGTAATATAGCAATGGGATTTCCTGTTTGTTTGAGGTCAGCCACTGCATCGGGTTGCCCTGTCCACCATTTTAAGGCGGCGAGTTTAAGACTTTGGCTAGGATCATTGCTATAGGTGCGATTTAGATAATTGACGACCTGCGGATAGAGGGGCTGAAAGGTTGCCTCTGTCCAAAGGGGGCTAGTGATAAAAATCGGATCATTAATCACTTCCGTAGCGATCGCCTTCAGCCCTTCTTCGGTTTTGTTCTGACGCAATAAACTAATGCCTAAACCAAAATAAAGCGATCGCTTAGTAGAAACGAGTTCCAAACCGCGACGAAAATAGGTTTCCGCTTCCTGTGCCGACTTAGCACCTTCTTGGCGCAGACTGAGCCATGCTGCCGAATTGTAGGCAGCCTCATTATTAGGGTTAGTCGCGATCGCTGTTTTCATCCATGCCAAACCATCCTTTTGCCAAGCCTGTGCCTGCGGTAAATTGGCATAACTATTCGCTAAATCTGATAAATTCCAGCCTAACTGATAGGGATAGTAAGGCTCCCAAGGGGCGAGTTGATGAGCAAACTGGAGGCGATCTTGAAATTTGGCGATCGCGGCGATCGCGTCAGGTAAAAATTCCTGTTTAGCCGCAACCAAATCTGATTTCGCCTTGGATAAATAAATAAACCCCACACTAGAAGCTTGCCAAGCCGTATTCACAGGAACTAACCAGGCGATCGCCGCCCCTAGATAAACGGTGGCAATGATTGCCAACCATAGGCGCGGTTGTTTGTAATAGCCGAGGGTAATTAATTGCTTGGTGTGGACTTGTCCTAAATAGATCAAACAGGCAAACACAATTACTAAGCTGCCACTAATCGCAGGCACATCAAGCTGATAGTCGGTAATTGCCAACAGCCCATAGCCCAACAAGCTGCCAAATAGTCCATAGGCGATCGCCTGATCCTGTGGATGCGCTTGCCAACTGGGCGATCGATGCAATCTGAGCCATAAACTAGCGATCGCCACTAATAAAAGTACAAAGGTGATCACCGCACCAATGCCCAGTTCTGCCCAAAGATGCACGGGCGTACTATGCAACTGAAATAAAAGCTCCGCTTCCCGCCCCGCCCATTGCGGACGATATTGCTGATAGAGCATGACGGCGGAACCTGCGCCAGCCCCAAATAGCCAATGCTCTAAGCCCATGCGCCAACCCGCATCCGCCGCGATCGCCCGAAACATCAATTCCCCTGCGCCTTGGCTAGGATTAGCAAAACTAGAAATTAATCCTGATACTAGCGATCGCAAGCGATTGTTAGCCGCAATCAGCAAACCCAATAAAGCGATCGCCCCACTTCCACCCACAATTACCCATCTGCGGCTAATTCTGCTCCGAAATAGCGCCACGATGATTCCATACAATACAATTGCGCCCAGTCCCAAAAATCCGCCCCGCGAACTGGTGGTATATAAATCAACTAGCCCTAAACCAATACCTGTAAGCCATAGCGATCGCCATTTACCTGTTTGGGCGATCGCTAAACTAACTAAAATTGGCAAAAGCAAGATCAAAAATCCCGCCACATAATTTTGATGCCCCATCGGGGCCCAATTGCGTGCCTGCAAATCGGAAAAGTCATAGCTCAGATTCAATCCCCATTGATTTAGCTTTGCCAACTGCCCTAATTGGGGCAGCCATGTTTGCGTAGTCCACAGAAATAAACTTTCAATTATTACCGCAATTCCCAGTAAGCCCTGAAATCGCAAAATTTTCGCCAATTGTTTCCCCGCCGAAGGCGGGGAAACAGCCCTCTCCCCCAGACTGGGAACCGCTATATGCAAAAAATTATTAGTCACATATAAAGCAATCACATAACCAAAGGCGGTCAAGCTATACCACATACCTTGATTAGGAAATTGCGAAAACATTGTCGATAGGCACAGGGTCACAAAGCCTGAACTAACCACCCAATCAAAACTGCTACCCAATAAATAAAAGGGTTTATCCTTGCGCCAAAGATTGAGCAACCCCGCGATCGCCAAGCAAAGTAATCCCACTTGCCACAGCAATACGAAGGGAAAACCGACCATTTGCGTACTACTATCAGGCAGCAAGGTAAAGAGGATATAGGCGGCAAGACCTAACTGGATGATTAATCGACCTGTACTCATAAACTTTAGCAACCAAATTCAGCAAAATAATTCAGGATTCAGGGGCTAGGGTGAGCGAAGCTTCGCGTCGCTCACCCTAGCCCCTAGATCACTACCTAGTAATTTACGGAAAAGAAGACATTTCGCTATTCCTTTCTGGCAAATCAACAGGCTAAACTTAATTATGTCAGTAATCTCCGTACAGCAAGCCTAAATCATTAAGGCTTACGCAAAAGAACACATAGTAGTGGCAATTCATGAATTGCCACTACTATGAAATGCGGGGTTTACAGCCTATTGAGGCTTCAAGTAGTACAAAGAAATTTTTGAAAGTGCGGCGGAGCCGCACTTTCAAAAATTTCTTTGAGTTTTAATTCAGCCCAAAGTGCTGTAAGTCATTACCATCATTCAGGCGATCGCTCATATTTTGTAAATCATGCACGAAGTTTTATCATCTTTGGAGTCTCATCAAGTAATAGAGATTGAAGAAATTGCTACGGCAATGTTATCAAGCGCTAGTCCTCAAGAATTATTAAAAATATTTTTAATCACTGTCGGAAAGCATCTCGCAGTTAATCGTGTCGTTATTTATCAGTTTATTAATCAACGGAAAGGGAAGGTTTTAGTAGAAGCAATTTCTCCTAATTGTCAGAGTATTAAAAATCAAATATATACAATTAATTATTTTGGAATAGATTCTCGAAAGAACTATCCCAGCGATCGCACTGTTGTGTTATCGGACGTTTCTCAAGTGACAGAAACTCTAGCTATACATCAGCAGTGGCAAGATACAGGCGTTAAAGCCATGATGTCATCCGCAGTTTTGTTAGATGTGTCAACCAATAATATTTGGGGATTAGCTGTTGTCCAACAATGCGATCGCGTCAGGCTGTGGCGATCGCCAGAAGCTGACTTTTTGCTTAAAATATCTCAGATTCTCGGTCAATGTTTACAGTATTGGCAAATACGCTTGCAACCCCCTCCATTCTCTAATTTATTCGGTTTAGATCAATATATACATGGTGATATAAATAGTGATGCTATTGATAGCGATCGCGAAGAATTTATTGCTATTAGAACAGAATTACCGCAAGATTTGGAGAGGATCTCAATACAATCGGAATTAAGCGTAGAAGAGATAGCAGTATCGAGTGACTTTGTACCATCTGAGGAGGAAGAGAATGAAGTATTGAGCAGAGGTTGTAACAATGGTCAAAACTCGATTAATCATGCCATTAATCTGGCGATGCAAAAACTAGATTGGGAAAGGAATCCTGTTGACTATCTTAATGATTGTGTAGAAATAGACGATTGCCAAGGATTTGATGATGTTGATGTGGAATCATCAACTCTAGAAGATATTTTAGAAGCTGTTGATCAAAGTCAAAATCAAGATAAGATTGAATATTTACAGCAAAGAGTCCAAGAATTAACAGAATCTTTGCAACAAAAGCTGGATGAGGTGGAAACACTTCAGACCCACATTCAAGACCTAATGAAATCACAGAAAAAATTTCGGCAGATATTGCTAGATCTCCAATCTGAAAATCTCTCTCAAACCATCAAAGAAACCGTTATAAAAACCTATCGTTCCCTTGATATCTAGCCTCTTGAATGTGTTGAACAAGGGGCTTAACCCCCTTGTCTATACTTTGTTGCGGGTAACAACGGCTTCAACACAAGCAGTCTGTGTCGTTACGTTTGTATCTACATCAACTTTGTGATCCACAGAGGCGATCGCCCAACGCAATGGCTCACCATGTTTAGATAGCTCCTGCTCAATAGTTTTAGCGATCGCTTCTTGATTCTCATTAATCTCAATTTCCGCAGTAATAAAATGGGTAGTCATAGTGCTTAGTTGGTGCTTAAGTGGCTAGTTTGATCTGGTTTAATTAATTAGGATTGTATAGCGATTTGCAGATAATTTGGATATAACTTTCGCGGCGATCGCCTATCATGTTGATAGAGAAACAATTTTTTGTGGTGCAGCAAAGCTGCACCACAAAAAAACAATAATAAATTAACATGAGCGAGAATCTAGCAAAGGAAGTCAAAGGTAATCATAGCGATCGCAAATGGCAATTTTGGATCGATCGCGGTGGCACATTTACGGATATTGTCGCGCAGTCTCCTGATGCGGATATTGTGGTGCATAAATTACTTTCTGAAAATCCTGATCGCTATACTGATGCACCGATTCAGGGGATTCGCGATATTTTAGGTATTTCCCCAACTGTACCAATTCCCATTGATAATATTGCCGCGATTAAAATGGGAACGACGGTGGCGACTAATGCCCTTTTAGAACGGAAAGGCGATCGCACGGTTTTATTGATTACTAAAGGTTTTCGTGATGCTTTACGCATTGGCTATCAGCATCGCCCCAATATTTTTGCAAGACAGATTATTTTACCTGAAATGCTCTATGAGCAAGTAATTGAAGTTGAAGAACGTCACGACGCTCATGGCGAAATTCTAATTCCTTTAAATGAAGATTTGGCGATCAGAGAATTGCAAAAAGCCTATGATTTAGGAATTAGAGGCTGTGCGATCGCCTTAATGCATAGCTATCGTTACCCAAAACATGAACAAAAATTAGCAGAAATAGCCGCAAAAATCGGCTTCACGCAGATTTCCATATCCCATAAAATTAGTTCCCTCATTAAATTTGTGAGTCGTGGCGATACCACCGTTGTCGATGCCTATCTATCGCCAATTCTGAAGCGCTATGTAGATCGAGTTAGTTCTGAACTTGGCAAGACCCTCACCCCCTCTCCCAAGGAGGGAGAGGGAGAAAAGAAAACTAAATTAATGTTTATGCAGTCCAATGGTGGACTAACGGAAGCTACATCTTTTCAAGGCAAAAATAGTATTCTTTCAGGTCCTGCGGGTGGAATTGTGGGAGCAGTGCAGACCAGTTTACAAGCTGGTTTTGAGAAAATCATTAGCTTGGATATGGGCGGAACTTCAACGGATGTAGCCCATTATGCAGGAAGTTACGAGCGATCGCTATCTACCGAAGTCGCAGGGGTAAGGCTCAGCACACCGATGATGGCAATCCATACGGTGGCTGCGGGTGGTGGTTCTTTACTGTTTTTTGATGGAGCCAGATATCGCGTTGGTCCCGAATCGGCGGGAGCATTTCCCGGCCCTGCTTGTTATCGTCATGGTGGTGATTTGGCGGTAACAGATTGTAATGTGATGGTGGGGAAGTTGCAGCCTGAGTTCTTCCCAAAGGTGTTTGGTCAGGATGGAAATTTACCTCTAGATAGAGAAATCGTTAGGCAGAAGTTTCAAGAACTTGCTTTAGAAATTGGTCAAGGGACAGGTCAAACTGTTCTACCTGAAGTCGTTGCTCAAGGATTTTTAGAAATTGCAGTCGAAAAGATGGCGATGGCAATTAAAAAGATATCGGTACAGCGTGGTTATGATGTTTCGGAATATGTGCTATGTTGCTTTGGTGGTGCGGGTGGTCAGCACGCCTGCGCGATCGCCGAGGTGTTAGGCATGACCCAAATTTTCATTCATCCCTATGCAGGGGTGCTGTCGGCTTATGGGATTGGCTTAGCCGATATTCGCACGATTCGCGATCGCTCAGTGGAATCAGAACTAAATTTGGAACTATTAACTGAATTGCAAATCATGGCGAAAGCCCTAAGCGAAGATGGCAAAAGAGAACTATTGCATGGTGAAAATCCTGATGGCAATCTAAAAATTGAAACTAGCTTACGGTTACGCTATGCTGGCACTGATTCATCCCTAAGCATTGCCGTTCAAGACTTCTCGCCCAATATCTTAGAAGATTTAAGAACTAATTTTGAATCTCTGCATCAAGAGCGCTATGGTTTCATTTTTGCGGATAAGGGCTTAATCGTTGAAGCGATCGCCGTAGAAATCATCATTTCAAGGAAGAGAGAAGAGGCTAAGAAGAAAAAGGTAAATATGGGGACGGGAGAGGCGATCGCTTCGGCTCAGGTCTATATGGGTGGAGTATGGCGCGAAACACCCGTTTTTCGGCGTGAAGATTTGCGGACAGGCGATCGCATTCAGGGCGCAGCCTTAATTATCGATGCGACGGGAACTAATGCGATCGAGCCTGATTGGGAAGCGGAATTAACTGAGGAAGATTATTTAATATTGAAGAGATCCCCCCTAGCCCCCCTTAATAAGGGGGGGGAAGAAGTTCAAGTCCCCCTTATTAAGGGAGAAGATTCTCTTCAAGTCCCCCTTATTAAGGGGGATTTAGGGGGATCTCCCGATCCGATTAAGCTGGAAATTTTTAATAATCTTTTCCAATCTATTGCTGAACAAATGGGATTTACACTGCAAAATACTAGCGCTAGTGTAAATATTCGCGAGAGATTAGATTTTTCCTGTGCGATTTTTGATCGTGAAGGAGAATTAGTTGCCAATGCGCCGCATATCCCTGTCCATCTTGGCTCGATGGGCGAAAGCGTGAAGGCTTTGATTCGTGAAACAGGGCGCGATCGCCTTAAATTGGGTGATGTGTTTGCCACTAATAATCCCTATAACGGCGGCACACATTTACCTGATATCACCGTGATTACGCCCGTATTTATGGATTCCGATCAGCCGATTTTCTATGTTGCTTCTCGCGGACATCATGCAGATATTGGTGGCATCACCCCCGGCTCCATGCCCTCAAATAGTATAAGCATCGAAGAAGAAGGAATTCTCTTTAATAATTTTCAGATTATCAAAAATGGCAAATTTCGCGAAGTAGAAACCCTAGCTTTGCTCAACTCTAACCAATATCCTGCGCGTAATCCTGTTCAAAATATTGCAGATTTGCAAGCGCAGATTGCCGCAAATGCCTGTGGAGCGAGGGAACTCCAACGCATGGTTAATCACTATAGCGAGGCAAAGGTACAAGCCTATATGGGCTATGTGCGCGATAATGCGGAGTTGGCGATTCGTAAAGCGATCGCAAATCTTGCTCAGACATGGGGAGATCAACAGGAACAGCAGTTCCTTTACCCAATGGATGATGGGAGTCAAATTGCGGTATCGGTGAGTTTAAATGCTGATGAGAGAGCTGCCAAAATTGACTTTACAGGAACTTCGGCACAACTCAAAAACAACTTTAATGCGCCCCTTGCGGTCTGCAAAGCCGTTGTCCTCTATGTATTCCGCACTCTCGTTGATGATGAGATTCCACTTAATGCTGGATGTTTAGAACCATTGGAAATCATTGTTCCTGAAGGTTCGATGCTAAATCCAATTTATCCTGCGGCGGTGGTGGCTGGCAATGTGGAGACTTCACAGGCGATCGCCAATGCTTTGTATGGTGCTTTAGGTGTAATGGCCGCCGCACAAGGCACGATGAATAACTTCACCTTTGGCAGCGATCGCTATCAATATTACGAAACTATTTGTGGCGGATCGGGCGCGGGGATCGATTTTGATGGTACGGATGCGATTCAAACCCACATGACAAATTCAAGGCTCACCGATCCCGAAATTCTCGAATGGCGCTTTCCTGTGCTTTTGGAAGAATTCGCAATCAGGGCTAATAGTGGTGGTAAGGGCAAACACAAGGGCGGTAACGGTGTGACGCGGCGCATCAAGTTTCTCGAACCGATGACTGCGGCGATTTTGTCGAGTAGTCGCGTTATTGCTCCCTTTGGTTTAAATGGAGGGAATGCGGGAGCAACTGGGCGAAATTATGTAATTAGAAATGATGGCGCGATCGCTGAGTTACCAAGTACTGCCACAGTGCAAATGGAATCTGGTGATACTTTTGTGATTGAAACTCCTGCTGGTGGAGGTTATGGATAGATAAATTCAACTAGATTGACAAAATCACTATCTTTGGTCGTGAAGATAATTTGCTGAGCCTTGCCTGCCTCAAAGATTTCTGGATCTTCCGCACCTCTTAATCCAAGCTCCCGTAAAGCGCAGGCGCTTATGTTAAAGGTTCTAGAAATCCAAAGAGCGATCGCCTAGTTCTCTTTTTTCTAAACTGATTGAACTGGAACTTCCGTAAAAAAGCAACTTCTCGCGCCAGTGTGACAAGCAACATCTCCAATTTGCTCGATTTTGACTAGGATTACATCGCGATCGCAATCGTAATAGAACTTTTTGAGTTTTTGAATATGTCCTGATGTGGCTCCTTTATGCCATAGCTCTTGGCGCGATCGGCTCCAATAATGGACTTCGCCAGTGGAAATTGTTAACTCTAGGGCATGGCGATTCATCCATGCCACCATCAAAACTGTGCCATCCTGATGATCTTGCGCGATCGCAGGAATCAATCCTCGCGCATCATATTTAAGATTTTCTATCCAATTGTCAGACATTTTTAAATACAGCTTATTAAAGCTTTGAGTAGTATAGAGAAATTTTGGGAAGCGGCGCGCCGCGCCGCTTCCCAAAATTTCTCTGGGGTTTAATTAAGCGCAAAGCGCTGTAGTTAGATAATTAGAGCAAATTATACCAAGCATTCCTGTAATTGTTGTTGAAGCAACTGTGCGTCAAGATTTCTGCCAATGAGAACTAATTGATTGTCAATCGGCTTCTTGCGGTGGTCATAGTTTAGCTCGTAGCGCTTTCCGCTCAACTGAAAAATAAAGCGCAGATCTTCCTGAGCAAAACAGAGAACACCTTTCGCTCTAAACACATCAACGGGCATTACCTTATCAAGGAAATAGGTGAACTTGTCTAAATCCAAACGGCGATCGCTTTGAAATGAGACAGAAATAAAGCCATCATTATCTAAATGATCGGAATGGTGATGATGATGTTCATGATCGTGATGTTCATGCTTGTGGTGATGATGTTCATGTTCATAGACTTCATGCTCATAGACTTCATGCTCATAGACTTCATCCTCATTCTCTACTTGTTGATAGACACTAGTTGGCGCAAGATCTACATCTAAAATCAAGGGCAATGGCACTTCACCATGCTGCGATCGCAGGATTCTGGCTTTAGATTTGGTCTTGCGAAGATATTCTTCTAATGCATTAACTCGCTCTTCTGACACTAAATCAGTCTTATTCAGTAAAACGATGTCACCATACTGCACCTGACTAAGCGCCGCCTCACTACCAAAATGCTCAGCAGTAAATGCTTCTGCATCAATGACAGTGAGAATAGAATCAAGGCGAGTAAGATGCTTTAGTTCTGTTCCTAAAAAAGTCAAGGCGATCGGCAGAGGGTCAGCAACGCCAGTAGTCTCAATCACCATATAGTCAATGCGATCTTCTCTCTCCAAAACGTTATACACAGCATCAACTAAGCTGTCATTGATCGTGCAGCAAATACAACCATTGCTTAGCTCCACCATGCCATCTTCAATATCGACAAGTAGCTGCCCATCAATATTAATGTCACCAAATTCATTGACCAAAACCGCAACTTTTAAATCTTGACGATTCTTAAGGATTTGATTGAGAAGTGTTGTTTTTCCACTACCTAAGAATCCTGTAACGATGGTCACTGGCATTCCGCGTTTAGGGATATCGAGTTGAGAAGTTGGCATGATATTTTCGGAAATGGTGAGTTTATGATTTTTTGGGGTTGTTTTTGTTTGCAGCGATCGCTTGCACCACATCAGCGTAAGTGATATCGGGAATTGCCTTATGAATGCGAATTACCCGATGCGGGCTAGTCATAATCGCGATCGCGGTCTGAATAGGTGGACAGCCAGAGTCTTGGCATTGTAATTGGCTGAGGGAAATAACTGTATGGCGATCGATTTGCCAGATTTCATATAGCCAATCTTTGACCTGCTGCAATTGTTCTGTGGTTACAGCAGGTTTTTGAGGGAACAGATCGAGCATGGTGTTAAGGTGTCTTCAATTGAAATGCAGTATAGTTGCCGCCCAATCCTTCTACAATCGTGCGAGTATTAGCAATCAACATCCCTGCATAGGTTTCAGCTTCGCTACCTTTTGCGCCCAAACCATCGGCATAAAGTTCGCGTTCGGAAACTTTGACATTAGCTTCCTTTGCCACGGTGGTAATCAACTTGGGATTGATCGATACTTCTGCAAAAATGGTGGGAACTTTACTGGTTTTAATCACCTCAACGAGTTCCTTAACTCTGGTTGGCGTTGGTTGCTCCTCAGTGCTAATTCCATTCAAAGCACCTTCAACGGGAATGCCATAGGCTTGGGCATAGTAGCCAAGGGCATCGTGAGTTGTAACTAACTTACGAGAAGCTTCAGGAATTGTAGCAATTTGAGCCTTGATCCAAACATCAATTTGCTCAAGTTCGCTGACAATCTTGGCAGTGTTTTTGGCATAGGTTTCCGCTTGATCAGGACGGAGTGAACTCAAGCTTTTATTGATTGACTGGGTGATTTTGATGCCATTCTGAGCATTATTCCAAACATGGGGATCGGCTTCTTGGGCAACTTTTTGATCGGAATTTTCAGCTTTAGCATCTTTTTTGTCTTCTTTATCATGATCATGATCGTGGCTATGCCCTTCTTTAGAGAGCAAGGGACTCGGCACAGCAACCTCGTTAACTGCAATTTTTGGTGCTGAATTAGAACTAGCTTGAATTAATTTGATCAGACTTGGCTCAAAGTCATAACCACCATAGAGAACTAGTTTTGCAGAGTCGATCGCTTTACGATCATCGGGTTTAGGTTGATAAACGTGAGGATCGGTACCTGCTTCGATCAGGCATTTCAGATTGATCGTATCGCCTGCGATTTGTTTAGCCAAGGCACAGGCTATAGAGTTTGTCGCTACGACTAGAGGCAAGCTTTCAGTTTTTGCAGGAGTTGCGGCTGATGTCGTAGTATTTGTAGTGTTGGTAGCGGTTGGGGTGGAGACGGTACAGGCTGTGATACTGCTGGCGATCGCCAGCACGAGCGCTATTGATGAAAATTTAAAGGCTTTATTTGTTCTTAATCCTGACACTGGCGATGATTTTGCAAATGAATTTAGAGCCATTTTGTTTTTTTGCCACAAAGAATGATAATCATTATCATAATACCTTTGAGCAAAAATATGCTAGAAGTCGAGCATTTAGCAGTTAGCTATCACGATGTTAATGCGGTAGAAGATGTCAGCTTTGCGATCGCTTCTGGGCAGATAGTGGCGGTAATTGGTCCTAATGGCGCTGGCAAAAGTACGGTTTTCAAAGCCATTTTAGGCTTGGTTCCCACATCTAGCGGTCATGTGCGCTATCGATCGCGGGCTTTGCACCGCCAACTCCGCACCGTTGCCTATGTGCCGCAGCGATCGCAGGTGGATTGGGATTTTCCTGTGACGGTATGGGGCGCGGTGATGATGGCGCGCACCCGTCATCGCAATTGGTTGGGCTGGATCAAGAAGTCTGGTTGTCATTGTGAAAGCATTGTCAAATCCGCGCTTCAGCGTGTCGGGATGTGGGATTTGCGCGATCGCCAAATTGGTGAGCTATCAGGCGGTCAACAGCAAAGGGTATTTCTGGCGAGGGCGATCGCCCAAGAAGCAGAATTACTATTTTTCGATGAGCCTTTTGTCGGTGTTGATAAAAAAACGGAGTCGGTAATTTTTGATGTATTTGCCGAATTAAAATCTCAAAACAAAATCCTGTTAGTAATTACTCACGATCTTGGTTCTAATTTGGATAATTACGATCGCCTATTGCTGATAAATAAAGAACTAATTGCTGATGGCGATCGCGATGCGGTGATTACCACCCAGAACATTAAACGTGCCTACGGCGATAGCGTGATTTTGATGCAGAAGGAATTGTAGACCCTCACCCCTAGCCCCTCTCCCAAAAAGGGAGAGGGGAACAAGAAATTAATCTTACTCCCCCTCGCCCTTAATGGGAGAGGGGGCTGGGGGGGTGAGGGCAGATCTTCGTTTTGGATAAGATAAGTTAAGGAATAAAAATTATGTTGACTTGGTTGATTGAGCCTTTGGGCTTTGAATTTATGCGAAATGCGATCGCCATTGGTGTTCTGATTGGGATTCTATCGGCAGTAGTTGGTAGTTATCTGATCGTGCAGCACATGGGACTTTTAGGGGATGTGGTCGCCCATGCAGTCTTACCAGGATTAGCGATCGCGTTTTATATTGGTATGGATATTTTCCTCGGCGCATTCATCGCAGGAACGATGAGTACCTTTGTGGTGGCATGGATTCAGACCCATTCCAAAATTAAGGTTGATACGGCGATGGCTTTGGTATTTTCAGGATTTTTAGCTTTGGGTGTCATGTTGATTACCACACTCAAAAGCAAATTAGATCTGCATAGTTTTCTATTTGGCGATATTTTGGGAGTAACAAGTACTGACCTCTGGCGCACCTTAATCATTGCGATCGCAGTTCTATCCTGTGTCGCCATCTTTTACCGAGAACTAATCTTCTATTGCTTCGATCCCTTGGCATCTAAAGCGATGGGCTTACCTGTCCATTTCATTCACTTTGGGCTGATGGCAGGCATCACCCTCACGATTATCGCCAGTATGCAATCGGTCGGCGTAGTGCTGGTGGTTTCGCTCCTGACTGGACCCGCCGCCACCGCCTATCTATTAGTAAAAGAATTACATTTAATGATGGGCTTAGGCGCGATCGTTGGCGTTATCGCGAGTGTCAGTGGAATGTATGTCAGTTATTATCAAAATGTGCCTTCGGGCAGTGCGATCGTCTTGATTATTTCAGGTTTTTTCTTGTTTGCGTTACTATTCAGTCCTTCGCAAGGGATTTTGACAAAACGGGCTGTTACTAGACGCGCAAAAACTTTGCTGGCTAAGATCAATTTCAAAGGTTGAGGACTTGCGAGAAAATAAAATACCAATCCAGATTTTCCAGAATCGGTGGGGCGGCTTTGCCGCCCCACCGATTCTGGTCTTATATTTGATCCTTGGTAGTGTTTTAA
>Ga0316610_1000003_pt1 | contig 107262 bp, 105 predicted proteins | sample MIS2017111B_MG_FD_207677 | JGI IMG/M metagenome (GOLD analysis project Ga0316610, IMG submission 207677) | Microbial mat bacterial communities from Middle Island sinkhole, Lake Huron, Michigan, United States - MIS.2017.111B | ecosystem: Environmental > Aquatic > Freshwater > Lake > Sediment... | reverse complement strand
AACGCTGTCACGGTGAAGATACTTTAGGGGTAGCCCTACGGGAAAATAGCTCGATGCCAAGCTTAATATTCAACCAAAGGACTACTGGTCACAAGCCTCTAGTCCTTTTCTCTTTTCTATCTCTGCTCTAAATGTGGGGCGATCGCGCAAAAATCAAAATATCAGTCAAAAGGCGTAGAAAAAAACTCTTGTTTTAGCAACAATCTAGTAGACATTTCGAGAAAACAGATGTATATTATAGGAGTGTGAGGAGCGAACAAAAGAAAAAGCCTAGGAACGAAACAGGGAAAGTAACCTAGGCTTTTTCTTTTGGTTATATCTAATAAAAAAAGAGATCAGTTAATAGCTGGTCTCTTTTTTGTATTGGTGTTTTTTCTAGGATAGGTAAGGGTGAGAGTTATCCTGCGTCTCTTTCTTAGTTTTGTTATAACTTTAAAGAAATCGGATCAATCCTTACAAGAACAAAGGGTGGAATAACCAGACTGGTAAACTCTTTTTCTTTATTTGTATTCCAATTGTCAATTTCTTCGGCGGTGGGATGACGTAACCAACCATCCTCAATCCAAGATTGGACTAACTGCGTATTGTCCTCAGTTAACGCAATGCCCACATCAACAAGATCTAGATTTGCCCCAACTAAAATCACCCTAGCTTTAGCGGCATGGGGAGATAACCATTCCCACAGTGCCACATCGACCATTTCCTCAAAATCGGCTCTTGTGTTACTCACTAAAATTCCTCATCATCTGCTAGATTTGTATCTATTATCTCCAAATACTTGGCTTTAACGGCTTTTACATCTTGCCATGTTAACCACTTTGGGCTGCCCTGCTCACGGCTTTGATTGCGTAATAGATAGGAAGGATGAAATATAGGCATTACCAAACGTTCCTCCCATTCATACCATTGACCACGAACTTTGGTAATCCCTAATTTTTCGCCAAGAATTGACTTGAGAGAGGTTGCCCCTGTGAGCAAAATGATTTTGGGATCGACGAGGCGAATTTGTTCTAATAAATAGGGTTTACAGGTGGTGGTTTCGATATCGGTGGGGACACGGTTATTAGGTGGACGACATTTGACGGTATTGCAGATATAGATATCTTTACTGGTGTCGAATCCCACGGATTCGAGAATTTTATCTAATAGTTGTCCAGATTTGCCAACAAAGGGTAAACCCGATAAATCCTCCTGTTCTCCAGGAGCTTCACCGATGATTAGGATTTTGGCTTGCCGATCGCCTCTTTCAACAACAACATTAGTCCGAGTTGGGGCAAGGGGGCATTTTTGACAATTACAAGCGGCTTCTTTTAGTTGATCAAGACTAGCAAATCGCTCATGTACTGGTACACTCGCAATGGCGGCAGGGGTAATATTTTTACTAGAACGCGCCGCTTTTTTGGTTGGCTGTGACTCCGTTACACCTTCTGCCTTGGGTAGTTCGGTGATAGGAACTTCCGATGGAGCTAAATCAAATAGGCTCATTTGTTCTTTATCGGTCATAGACAGTATATGCGCCCTAGATCATTGCTTATTGCTAATATCTTATAGCATTCGTAAATCATTTGTAGATTTTTGAGTTTATGGAAGCTTGGCCTTCGTCAGGCTTCCATAAACTTTATAGGATTACCAAGAGATTTATGATCTTGAATTACTTATCTTGTCCATTGTTTATTTTCTCTGGCAGTGACAATAAATTTAAGCTTGCTGCGATCGCGTTCCATTTCACCAACGGCTGAACCCTTATCAAAAATAGCTCCTGTTGGGCAAGCATCTACACATTTACCGCAGGAAGTACATGCTTCAACTTCACCCCAAGGCTGATCGAGTCCCGTAATCAGTTTTGACTGTGCGCCGCGATTTGCCACATCCCAAACGTGCGCTCCTTCGATTTCATCGCAAACTCTGACGCAGCGAGTGCAAAAGATGCAGCGATTGCGATCAATACCAAATAAATCGTGGGACAGGTCAACATCGCGTTGTGGGAACTGATAGGGAAAGCGCGAATGCTCCATGCCTGTGGCGATCGCCATATTTTGCAATTCACAGTTACCATTTGCCACGCACACTGCACAAATATGATTGCCTTCGGCAAACAGCATTTCCACTACCATTTTGCGATAGTTATTTAACTGTTCGGTATGGGTTTGGATTTCCATGCCTTCGGCAACTTGGGTCACACAGGCTGCTAGTAATTTGTTACTGCCCTTGACTTCTACCATACAGAGACGACAGGCTCCGACATCGCTAACCCCTTCTAAATGGCAAAGGGTGGGAATCGTGATTCCTGCTTCTTTTGCTGTGGCTAGAATACTCTCACCATGTTCGGCGGCAACTTCAATATCATTAATTTTTAGGGTTACAACTGACATTTTGGTTTACCTGATTAGGAAATAGGAGTACTCGTGAATTCCCAGCCATTAGCTTGAGAATAGCGTTCCATAAAGCGCATAAAGCGCTCCCAATGATCATTTGAACCGACCTCAAAAATTATTTCAATCTTTGCCAGTTCTTCATCATCGCCTTTGTCTTTCCAAAATAGTTTGGAGCTTTTCGGCTCAATGGAAATAGTTCCTTCGCTATCGACTAGACGAATATCGTTAAAGGATGCCTTAGCGAAGCTATTCACGCCTTGTACTGCCTTGATATTTACGAATGTCATCTTAACGGAATTTTCACCCGTCTGCCGATCGCGCCTTAGCCGCACATCACTCAACTCTTCGGGAACACCTGCAAAAAATTCAATTGATGGAGTTATAGAGTTCATGATTTTATCTCCTTGTGAGGTAGTTCTTTTAACTGTTAGTAATTAACTTGATATAGTCATCACGAAAATGTCTCAATGTACTCAGGATTGGGTTGGGGGCAGATTGTCCTAAACCACAAAGACTCATGGATTTGACCATGCCGCAAAGCTCTTCTAGGGATGCGAGATCGGATTCAGTGGCTTTATGTTCAACAAACTTAGTTAATAAATGTTCTAATTGCACCGTCCCTGCCCGACAAGGAATACATTTTCCGCAGGACTCATCCATACAGAATTGGATAAAAAACCTCGCCATATCGACCATATTCGTACTTTCATCCATGACTACCATTCCTCCCGATCCAATGATTGATCCGAGGGCTTGCATCGCTTCATAGTCAACGGGCGTATCAAAAGCAGAAGCGGGAATACAACCTCCCGATGGACCGCCTGTCTGTACGGCTTTTACTTTGCCACCACTTGCTGCGCCACCACCCATATCTTCGACGATTTGACGTAATGGGATGCCCATCGGTACTTCCACTAGCCCAGTATTAGCGATATTACCTGCGAGGGAAAATACCTTTGTGCCTTTGCTCTTTTCTGTGCCAATACTGGCGTACCATGCGCCCCGATTGCGAATAATGGGAACGATATTGGCAAAGGTTTCTACATTGTTGATCAGGGTTGGTGCGCCCCAGAGTCCCGATTCGGCAGGATAGGGAGGACGGGGATGGGGAATTCCACGACCTCCTTCAATGGAAGCGATTAAAGCTGTTTCTTCGCCGCAAACATAGGCTCCTGCACCAACGCGCACATCGATTTTAAAGTCAAAGGTGGACTCAAATATTTGGCTGCCGAGGATGCCGTGCTGTTTGGCTTGTTGAATGGCAAGACGGATATGCTCGATCGCGGGTGGGTATTCGGCGCGGACATAGACATAACCGTGATTAGCACCGACGGCATAGGCGGCGATCGCCATACCTTCTAGTACCCGATGGGGATCACTTTCGAGAATACTACGATCCATAAAGGCTCCAGGATCACCCTCGTCAGCATTACAGATTACATATTTTTGTTGGGTTTGATTTTGAGGTTGATTACGTCGCCGATCCTGCATTTTGGCAACGGTTGCCCATTTTAAGCCTGTGGGATAGCCTGCACCACCTCTGCCGCGCAAACCACTGCGCGTAACTTCATCGATCACTTGCTGGGGAGTCATTTCATGGAGAGTCCGATAAAGCTGGCGGTATCCACCAACAGCAATGTAAGACTCGATGCGTGTAGGGTCGATTTGACCGATATGCTCCAAGACAATCCGCAATTGCTGTTTAAAAAACGGATGCTCTAAATCTCCGACCGTCGCGGCAACATGACCACCCTTTAATCCACTCACAATTGAATCTGCTTGATGCGGTTCAACTTTTTCATAGAGAACACGGGCGGAATCGATCGCCACTAAAGGGCCGCGTCCACAAAAACCCATACAACCGACGCTAACTACTTCCGCCGTATCGGTGAGTCCTTCTGTCTGAATAGCTGCCTCAAGGCGATCGCGTACTTCTAAAGACCCTGAAGCTTGACATCCGCCCGAAGTGCAACAGCGAATGCGAATACTTTTTTGGCGATCGCGTTCTTCTTTGGCAATTTGTAATAGTCCTTCAATATCCATAATGTGATATTCCTATGTGAGCATCTCCTAAATATTTATTTCACAAATTGCGCCGCAAATATTTAGGGTTCTTCTAACCAGCTTTTAACCTTTTCTAAAACCTGTGCGGGTGTTTGTTGGCGGGATACATGACCGTCATAAATCGCCGCAGGCGCAACGCCACAGTTACCGATACAGCGCTCAACCCGAATAAACACTTTGTCATGGGGCGATCGCTTGCCAGCCTTGAGATGTAACTCGCGAGTCAATATATCTAGCAGAGCTTTACCTCCCCTGGTATAACATGCTGTCCCTAAACAAATCGAGCAGGTATGTTTGCATTTAGGATGGATAGAAAATAGATGATAGAAGGTAGCGACACCATAGACACGACTGAGGGGTAACTTTAGTTGTCGTGCAATGTAGGTAAGCACCTCTTTTTCAAGATAGCCAAATCGTTCTTGAGCCTTGTGTAACACTTCGATCAAGGCATCTTGACGATGACGATTTTGGCTAATCGTCAAATCTAATGCATGGTATCGAGAATCAAGTGAACTATCTTCTGTTTCAAGTCCTTGTTTTAGTTCTGGAAGTGGTGGCGGCTGCATAAACAATACCTTTGTTGTTAAAGTATAGGTATTTCACACTATGTATATTCCATTTTCTAATTTCTAGCCCCAAGTAGCGTAAAAAACATAAAACTTTAAGTTGAAGAGGGGCGGCGCAAAGTGCCGCCCCTCTCTTTTGGTTTTTAGAGGTGATGCTTACAGCTTATTTAGGTTTTGTGTATTACAGAAAAATTTTCAAAAAGCTTGCGAAGCAAGCTTTTTGAAAATTTTTCTGGGTTTTAGGAAAGCGCAAAGCGCTGTAGGTTATGAATTTGTGTTGCAGAATGTAAGAAATTTTCTTAAGTTTTGTCGAAAGAGATAATTTATCGCACTAAAAGGTCAAGAATATTAAATATAAGAAATTTCTCTATCAGTAAGTCGAATCGTCTTAGGCGATTCATAGGCAGGAAAATCCAAATGCTAAATAACCATAAACCAAAGCGTATCGGGATCTTGACCAGTGGTGGAGACTGCCCTGGACTAAATGCTGTGATTCGGGCCGTTGTTAAAGTTGCAACCTATAAGTATGGATGGGAAGTCTATGGGATTCCCTATGGAACCGACGGTTTTATTGAACTCCTAGTTGGCAATCGTCAGCCCGAAGAATTACGCATCAAAGAACATGGGTATGATATTCCTGGTTTAGTACAGGGGCTAGATATTCTTTACTTTCTCAGTGGCAGTGTACTGGGTTCGATTAGTAAAGGCGATCCCGATCGCCATGCCGACGACATCATCAAGGGCTACGAGAAATTAGACTTAACTGCGTTAATCGTGATGGGCGGTGATGGCAGTATTGAAATTTTAGATGGATTAGCTCAAAAAGCTGCTAATCAAGGATCGCCTTGGAATTGGGTTGCCATTCCCAAAACGATTGATAACGATATTCCTTTCACTGAAGCCTCCGTAGGTTTTGATACGGCAGTTAATCGAGTTACTCAAGCTCTTTATGATCTTACCTTTACCGCCGCCAGTCACGATCGCGTGATGATCGTCCAAGTTATGGGGCGCGATTCGGGATATCTGGGAATGGAAGCAGGACTTGCTGGCGGTGCAGATGCCATCTTAATTCCCGAACTAACTCCTATTTTAAATGAAGAAGTCGTGATGGGAGTCTGTCGCCATATCGCCAAATTACAGCAAAATGGTAGAAGATTTGCCTTGGTAGTAGTTGCAGAGGGGGTAAAAAATCATCTGGGGCAGAAGGAACATTACATTGGTGATTATCTCGCTCGTCGGATTCAAGAATGTAGTAACAAGCTTTTCAATAGTGATTCAACAGAAGCTCATAAAATTTATCCCTTTGATACTCGCGTTACAGTATTGGGACATGTTCAGCGAGGGGGAACGCCAACTTCCAGCGATCGCCTGCTAGCCACTGCCTTTGGGCGAGAAGCCGTAGATTTGATTGCTAATGGAAACTATAACCAGATGGTGATTTGGGAAAATGGCAGAGTTAGCAGTGTTCCGATCAGTCGAGTGATCGAGCAGATTAAAAAAGCACGCAGAGAGAAGAAAGCTCCTTCGCGGGTCGATCCTCAGGGCTTCTTAGTGAGAACGGCGCGAGATATTGGTATTTATGTGGGGGAATCAAGTATTGATGATCAGTAATTCTGATCGACATGGGTGGGCGATCGCTCAAATAAAAAAGCGCTCCGTGGAGCGCTTTTATTTTTTCTTTTTCAGTCGGGATGATAGGATTCGAACCTACGACATCCTGCTCCCAAAGCAGGCGCGCTACCAAGCTGCGCTACATCCCGTTGCGAATATCTATGTTACTACATAAAGTGCAGAATATACAAAAATAATTTTTTGAAATTAAAATCCAAGAGAATGGCGGCGCTTTGCGCCGCTATTCTCTTGGGGCAATAACTATAGATTAAGATCTGCTTGCAAAAAGTCGATGAATTGTTGGGCAGTCCGTCCTGATTGCCCATTATTACGGGTCGCCCATTGCAGGGCGCGAAAATTGAGATCTTCGGTAGGTAGTTTGATACCTGCGCGTTTGGCGAGATGATGCACGATTTTAAGATAAATTTCTTGATCGGCATTGAGAAAAGTTAAGGTCAACCCAAAGCGATCGCTGAGGGATAATTTTTCTTGCATGGTGTCCCAAGGATTAACCTCTTCGCTAGTACTAAGAGTTTTCAAGCTGGGGCGATCGCTAAAATATTCGCGTAGCAAATGACGACGGTTAGAAGTTGCGTAAACCAATAAATTATTGGGTTGAGCCGAGAGATTACCTTCTAGCACAACCTTAAGGGCTTTGTAGTCTTCGCTTTCTTCCTCGAAGGATAGATCATCGACAAAAATAATGAATTTTTGCGGTGCTTCCCGTAAGACTTCGGCAATTATTGGCAAATCTTTGAGATCATCTTTAGCAACTTCAACTAGACGCAACCCGCGATCGCCATAGGCATACATCAAGGTTTTGACCATAGATGATTTACCAGTGCCGCGACTGCCATAGAGCAGGACATGCAAAGCGTGATAGCCCGCCAAAAATGCTTCCGTATTTTTATAAAGAGATTGACGTTGAGACTCGTAGCCCACTAGATCCGATAACTGCACCAGATCGGGATAGGCGATGCCCTCTAAATGTCCTTTATACCAACGAAAAGCTTCATATTCTGTAAATATACCCGTGCCTGAATGTCTGTAATAGTTAGTTAATTCGGGTAAAAGCTGTGTCCAGTCATCTGTAGATTGAAATTTGAGTAGCAGCGATCGCTTGGCTGGGGAAATCTGCAATGAATCATTGGTGTATAGCTGCCAAGCTACAGGGCGATCGCCTAAAGACTCAATAACATCAACGAGCTTATCGCCTCCCCACAGGCTTAGTTCCTCTAAAATTTTAAGGTCATATTTAGCGGCGGAGACTAGCGCCGCAGGTAATTGCTCAATATCTTTGGTTTGAGATTGATAACTAAAGGGATTATCGGAGGTCAAAATCTGCGAAATTACATAGTCTCGCCAGTTATAACCTGTTGCTGCGATCGCTCGAAACCATTTGCCATAGGCCAATAAATAACTAAGCCTGCGTGAACTATTCTCATGTCCATCTAAAGCATAGTTAGCAATGCATTGCAACAACCTTTCATAGTTTTCCCAAGGTTCTTGCTCTAATATATTTTGGTATAGCAACAGTGAGGCAATCTTTATCTGTAGCTGATAAATTGATTCCCTTGTTTCGTCAAGCATAGGTCTCAAGCTAAGGTTTCTCAGAACAGCATATCTCAGCACTTACTTTATAAACTGTTCCCACGTTATCTCTTGTTGAATATAGTTAGGTTGATTTGGTTTGTAGGGGGCAGTAAGGCGATCGATGGTTATAATTTCTGCATGATCGGGGATTACTGGCACATCGGGATCAAAGGCTGTCGATCGCATTAATGAACTCGAAAAACCCTTAAAGATCATCACTTCATCTAGTTCATCGTCGATTTTTAACTTTACTAGTAATACTTCTTGAGGATTTTGGCTGCTATAGGTTTCTAGCTGTTGACTCTGACTTGCGGGCATATTTTTAATTGAACTGAGGAGGTTATTTAGAAATTCTAGTTGAGTTGTGTAGGGATTTGGCTACGCTCATCGCTAAATTCGCCTACAAGCCATTCCCGATCGCAAAGAAGGCTGACCAATAATTAGGATGATTATATTTAGATGATTTAATTAGGGATAACTGCGCTCTATGTAAAGCCTCAGTGGATGTGACATCACCTTTTTGAAGTTCACGATAAAATGATTCCATCAGAGTTTGAGTTCCTTGATCATCGACCGACCAGAGCGAGGCGATCGCATTTTTTGCTCCTGCTTTCTGAATTTGATAGCCATCGAAATTTTCTGAGAGAAGTTTAGATATTGTGACGCAAATGCTTTCCCCCTGCACAACGATGGCTTTTTATTTTTTACTTTTTACTTTTTATTTGTCAACCACGCCTCCAAATCCGCCACCTTCTCAAAATCCAATACTAGCGAATGGAGATCGCTTTCTGTAAAGTTGCTTATTCGTCTAGATCTATCCCCAATTGACGCAACTTTTCAGCAAGGCGATCGGCTCTGGCTTTTTCCAATAGCGCCCTTTGATCAGCCTCTTCCGCTTGTCGAGTGGCTTCTTCAACTTGCCTATTAGCCTCTTCCACTTGTCGAGTGGCTTCCTGTGAAGCTACCAGTAACTCATCAGGAGTGAGTAACTTTTGGTTATTATCCAAGCGATAAAAACTTAGTAAATAGTCCTGTGGCTGCAATCGCAACTGTAAAACTTCACTGCAATTGTCTCTAATTGGTTGATATAAGCCTTCCTCATTCAGGCGATAGCCCCGCAACTGCTCAGGAATCCACTCACCATAGGGGTCAAACATCCAGTATTCCTGTATGCCTAATTGCTCATACAGCATCTTTTTAAAGTTCCAATCAGTTTCTTTCGTACCTGCGGAGGTCATTTCAAAGATGATCGATGGGGTTTGCTGCCCTTCCCATAATTTGTAGTTGCCATACATCTTTACAGGAATATCAAAGATCACCATCACGTCGGGAGCAACTCGCGCCCTAGGCTTATTCTCAAGGTAATAAAAAAACTGATTCGCAAATACGACTGCCTGTTTGCCTGCCAAATATTGCGATAAAAGATTGAGGGTCATCAGGATTGCCCAGCTATGTTCCTGTGTTTCTGCCAATGGTTCACCGTCTGATGTGGGATAGATTATTTCTGCTTTAGTTGCTTTGGTTAATTCTGTTGGGTTGGAAAGCGATCGCTTTTCGGTGATGGCTACCATAGTTAACTCTTGGCTAAGGGTTTATATAAAATTATAGGCTATCGCTATAATCCATTATCCCTTTTCCGAACCACCGATCTATCCCTGCACAATCCTTTAGAGGCGCAGCATTACCGCCACCATTCACGCATATCAGTACAATCTCTAAACAGTAATGCTACGCCCAAACCCTACAACGCAGGGACAATTTATCCGCAAGAGCGAAGAGGGTAAAGCATTTGCAGATCAAGGTTTTTTATGAGGAGTTTAGATATTGTGGCGCAAATGCTTTACCCCTACTTGTTACAACTTTAATCTGTGCTGAAACTTAGTTTGTCGTGATAATGTCAACAGAAATAAATTGATTCCCATGAATTTACATATGCTTAAACCCCGATCGCCAAAATTCTTAATTCAGGCTTTACCGATCGCCTTAATGCTCATGCCCACCTTTGGTTTAGCGGCGATCGCGCAAACTACCTTTGGACAAACAGGACAAAATGGCGATCGCGGTCGTGATGGGCGCGATGGACGCGATGGACAAAACATCAAAATTGTTGGCGATGGCAAGCCTGCCGCCTATGATTTAACTGGCACTATGGGCGAAGATGCTGAAGATGGAACCACAGGGCGATCGGCTAGTAGTTGCGAACCTCCCTATCGTCCTGAATATTCATTATTAGGTGCATCGGGCGGACGTGGCGGCGATGGCGGTAATGGTGGTCGCGGTGGCAATGGCGGCAACGTGACAATTTTTTATACGGATATTGCCACACTCAAGCAACTAGAAATCCGTAACGCAGGTGGCAGAGGTGGTCGCAATGGTCGCGGCGCGATCGGGGGGAAAGGTTGTGAATGTCGAGAAAGTGAATGGCGGATCAAGTACTGTAATTTAGAAATTGAACGCCGTCCTTTTAGTGATTCTAAAGCTGCATGGGCATATCACTCTCGCGAAACTAGGCTTTGTGGGCGTTCGAGTGATGGCTTTGACTTAGATTTTGAGCGTTCATACTCACGGACTTCTGAATATCGTAGGGGTGATTGGCTCTACCGCCGCACGAATAAGGGAATTTCGCGATCCGCCTCTTTTACCTGTCAAAGTGGGCGTGATGGTGCGACCAGTAATAATGGGCGCAATGGGGAAACGGGAAACTATGGGCGAGTGACCCTTGTGCCGCGTTTAGATATTCCTGCGGAGATCACCAGCGATCGCACACCATTGGCATCGGCGATCGGTAAAAAGGTGGAATTAATCAAAAATATTTGGGTTGATCGGAATGGTTTATCGCGCTTACTCCGCCCTAGCTCCGATGTAGCCGATAACTATACCTATCTCAAAGATACAGCAAGGCTATTTTATCGATTTGATTGGGCTGCCTCGGAAACTCCCCAAGCCTTAGGAGTCGATCGCCTTGAGATGGTTGCGACTGCGAATGTTCGTAATGAAAATGCTCAAATTGATTATCAATTAGTGGGGACTTTGGAATATGAAATAATTCCTGCAAGTTCTCCCGACAATATCCAAGTCGTGAAGATTACGGGTGGATTTAACCCCGATCGCGTGAGTTCTTTCCAATTGCAAAAAATTTCTGGCGTGGGTACAGAAAACCAATTAATTCTCAGCGATCGCGGTAATGTCCGCGAATTGCTCAAAAGCACAGAAATTGAGGTGCAATGTTTGAGTAAACAATCGGCAACGGGCGTAGTTGCCAGTAATTATGTCAAACGCCGTGATGTTACTTTCAAGATTCCACCCAAATCTACACCTAGTGAAGGCGCAAGCATTAATGGCAATATTTACACTTTACCTGTGGGGCGTTATTGCTCACCTTGGCTCCGCGCCGATAATGACGCAGCCTATGAAGTGAAGATTGTGCAAACGACTAAAAGCGGCGCAGAATATACACAATCTTTAAAGTCAAATTTTATCGTTGGCAAGAACTGAGGGACAAATAAAGATTGCTTTTGAAGAGTATTTTGTTTTTATTGCCCCTTCTATGAGATTCTGGTAACAATATAGACCCTGCATAATTCGCAAAAGTGCTTATGAGTTCGATTCGTGTTGTCCTAATTGAAGACCATGACCTGACCCGCATGGGCATGAAGATCGCGTTGCAACAGCAGGTCGATCTTGTGTTTGTTGGTGAAGCAGCAACGGGCGCGGAAGGTGTGTCACTGGTAAACAGCCAGCAACCTGATGTGGCGATCGTGGATTTAGGCTTGCCAGATATGGATGGCGTAGAAGTAACGCGCCAAATTAAAGCTGCGGCTACGGAAGCAGGCAAATCCACAAAAGTATTGATTTTAACGCTGACCGATAACCAAGAGACTGTACTCGCTGCCTTTGCCGCAGGTGCAGACTCCTACTGCATCAAAGATATTAGCTCCGATAATCTGGTGCAAGCACTGAAGTTAACCGCCGAGGGTAATTCTTGGATTGACCCTGCGATCGCCAATATTGTGTTGCAGCAAGTGCGCCGTAAGGAGGCAACCGTAGAAATTGATGCTGCCAATGCGGACTACAAACAAGTCCTTGAAGCCACACCTCTGACTGAGCGCGAATTAGAAGTCCTGTCAGAGATTGTCAATGGCAATAGCAACGCGGAAATTGCGGAAAAGCTGTATATTACCGTTGGCACTGTGAAAACCCATGTACGCAATATTTTGAATAAGCTATGCGCTGACGATCGCACTCAAGCAGCAGTCCGCGCCCTCAGAGCAGGACTGGTCAAGTAGAAATAAAGCAGCGTGGTAATCACGCTGCTTTATTTCTAGATATTAAAATTTGGCGAAGCCAAATTTTAATATCTAAATAGGTAAGGATGGGCGGCGCGAAGCGCCGCCCATCCTTACCTATATAAATCCTTTCCTTTTTAGGACTACTAAAAATAGGGATAACAAGATGGTAGAGAAACTTACTAAACAGCGCTATTCCAGCAACTTGTTTGATGTTACTCAAGACATCATTGGTGCATTGCCCCTGAAATTAGTGGAGCAATGGCTGAGCAGCAATCAAACCTATGCAGATGCGTTACAGTTACTGGAAAGCCATAGGGTAAGAGGCTATAGTGTTTCATCTGATTCCGTTGGACTGACGAGGCTTTGTCAGCAAAAGGGATTATTAGAAATTTTGGCAATCATCAACCAGCCCAAAAAGCTTGTTCACGCCTATGGGAAAGCGATCGGCGGGGCTAGTGTGGGGATTTGGGCGGCGGACAACACGCAGATGTTTTATCCAGATTCCATTGATGCGGTGACGCTTTTAGCCACACTTTTAACAATTCAAGATGAAATCGCCAAAAACTGCCAAATTAAAATTGGGCTGGGCGCTCATTATGGCAGCTTTTACTCTATTAGTGGTGGTTTGTACGGTATCGAAGCAGATGCGATCGAGGATATTGCGGAAAATCATACTAAGGGAGGTGAAATCTTGATCAGTCAGGCTATATGCGATCGCTTGCCAGCAAATCATAACTTCACTCTTGAGAAACATCATGATTTACCTAGGAATTTAATTACTGAAATTGGTGATATTTATCAAGTAATGGATGGGGCGCGACTAGAGCAAATCAAGCCAACCGATCCAGCATATCCCATTCCCTATTCCCCAGATTTCTATGCTGATTTATTGGAATATGAAACTCGGCTTACCGATCAAGATTTTGCTCATAATCTAAACAAAAAGTATATACAGCATAAGGTAGTGGTGCTAATCGAGAGCAAGAATGGACTTGCTGAGGAGCATGAAGTGGATATGTTCAATCAGTTATCTTTTTCAGCTTTGATGAAAGACATCGGACTGAGGCTATTAGGTACTCAATTGGAGTCAGAGATTAAGGTGTTGAGTTCCTTAGGGATTTATACCTTTGATGAAGCGAAGACTGCCATTGATTTTGCTCAAAATTTTCGTCAAGAACTGGCTAAGCAAGATATTGCCTGCCGTATTGGCATTGATCGAGGAGAAGTGCTAATTTTTAATCTCGCGATCGGGACTAGAGATATTGCGGGAATGCCTGTAAATATGGCATCAAAGATAGCTCAAGATAAGGGTAAATTTGGGAAGTTATACTTGAGTGAATCCCTCAGAGATATAGCTGATATTAATGGATTTAAGGAAATTAGTTACGAAGTTTCAGGAGTAAAGATAACAGCCTATGAAGATTAAACCAAATTGTTGAGCCGCACGCTATGCTTGTGGCTCAACAATTTGGGTCATAAAGAGTTACACTCTTTACACTAAAGCTATCTCAATCGCTCTATATTGCCGTCTATATTGCCCTTATTTTTGTCCCATGCCCAACCGTCTCGCGCGATCGCAAAGCCTCTACCTCCGCAAACACGCTGACAACCCAATTGATTGGTATCCTTGGGGAGACGAAGCATTGGAAAAGGCAAGAAATGAAAATAAGCCGATCTTTTTGTCGATTGGCTACTCCAGTTGTCATTGGTGTACGGTGATGGAGCATGAGGCTTTTTCGGATACGGTCATTGCTGACTATATGAATGAGCGCTTTGTGGCAATTAAAGTCGATCGCGAAGAGCGTCCTGATCTCGATAGCATTTATCTCCAAGCAATCCAGATCATGGGCGAAAGTGGCGGCTGGCCCCTAAATTTATTTCTTGCTCCCGATGATTTGGTTCCATTTTATGGCGGCACTTACTTTCCGATTGAGTCCCGCTACCAACGCCCTGGATTTTTGCGGGTGTTGCAATCCATTCATCAAATGTATTATGAGCGCAATCAAGATATTCAAGATTACAAAGACCAGATTGTACGGAATCTCCACCAAGTTAATAAACTCACTCCTGTGCCGATTATTAGCGATGAGGTCTTAGCTCATAGCATTAGTAAATGTGCGGAAGTGGTCACTAATCGCGATTATGGAACTTGTTTCCCGATGATTCCCTATGTCGATTTTTTATTAAGAGCCAGTCGTTTTGAGTCGGGAGAATCCCTTCTCAAAGCTAAAACTCGACAACGAGGAATGGACTTGGCGCTTGGGGGCATATTTGACCATGTGGCAGGAGGATGGCATCGTTACACTGTCGATCACACATGGACAGTGCCGCACTTTGAGAAGATGCTCTATGACAATGGGTTAATCATGGAATATCTGGCAAATTTGTGGATGTCGGGTTTGCAAGAACCTGCGATCGCCCGATCCTGTGAATTAACCGCAACATGGCTCCAGCGTGAAATGTTAGCCGAAGAAGGATGCTTCTATGCTTCACAGGATGCTGATAGTGAGGGTAGGGAAGGTAAATTTTGGGTGTGGAGTTTTGCGGAACTGAAGAAAATTTTTAGTAATGTAGAACTTGATCTATTGATTGAAGAGTTTACTATTTCGGTCAATGGTAATTTTGAAGAAACTAATGTCTTGCAGCGTAAAAAATTAGGAGAACTTTCTCCAGAAGTCGAAGCTTGTCTCTTAAAGCTATTTCGCCGTCGCTATGGCGAATATTCGCGCCCAACCGATGCTTTTCCTGTGGCGCGTAGTCAAGATGATATTCGTGAAATTGATTGGGAAGGTCGTGTACCACCAATAACCGATACAAAGGCGATCACGGCTTGGAATGCGCTGATGATTTCAGGTTTAATCAAGGCCTATCGTGCTTTCCAAAAGCCAGTTTATCAGCAACTCGCAGTGAATGCTGTTAAATTCATTCTTGACAACCAATGGATTGAAGGACATTTACAAAGAATTAATTATGAAGGACAGGCGGCGGTGGCAGCACAGTCAGAAGACTATGCTTTTTTAATTAAGGCTCTGCTCGATCTGCATCAGGCGATTCCTGAAGAAGCAAACTTCTATCTGCAACAGGCGATCGCTGTCCAAGCAGAATTCGATCGCGATTTTTGGGATGCGCTCTCTGGTGGCTATTTCAACACAACCAGCGAGTCTAGTCAGCATTTGCTATTGCGGGAACGTAGTTATCAAGATAATGCTACGCCGTCAAGTAATGGGGTGGCGATCGCGAATTTAGTCCGTTTGGCGAGTGTCACCGAAAAGCTAGAATATTTAGACCGTGCGGAGTTAGCTCTCAAGCGCTTTGGTCATGTGATTAGCAATAGTCCTGTGGCCTGTCCGAGTCTATTGGTTGCCTTTGACTGGTTCCGCAACCATACACTAGTACGGACTAATCCTCAGCAATACGCCTATCTCAATCGTCAATATTTACCTGCGGTGATGTTACGCATCGATGCCCATTTACCCAATCCTGAGGCGATCGCGATGGTATGTCAGGGATTTGCTTGTCTAGAACCTGCGACAAGTCAAGAAATATGCGATCGGCAGTTGTTAGGGAGTAGCACTAGAGTTAAATAACTTATTCGTAATGTGACCACATTCTCAAAAGTTCGATGGTATTGCTTTATTTAACTACGCCATAGACCAAGCTCTTGAGCCTTTACCCATTCACTTCTAGGGCTAGTCATGACCTCCTTGAGTGAGTCGATATATCCATGTATGGAGTTAAGATAGATAGTCTCTTCAATCGCTGCCCAGTCTTCTTTAGAAATCACAACTACGTCATTTTCTGAGCCTTTAATCATGACGGGTTTATGGTTGGCGATGACTTGATTAATTACAGCAAAACTCGATCAAACCCGACACAAGAAGGGTCGCAGGGCGAAGCCCCGCAACGGGTTTTATATTTTAATTTGTGGCGGGTTTGAAAACAAATTGCTGTAAATTATTAAAGTTCTCCGTTGCTTCTTGCAGCAGTAAGTATTCCATGTTGTCCCTCTATTTAATTAATTAAATTAATTAAATTAATTAAATTAATTAATTTAATTAATGTGATTGTGTGGTAGTAAACTTTTAGGGACTAAGCGGTATTTCAGGCTAAGTCTTTCCATGCTTCATTTTCTTCTTCGCTAAGCCAATCTTTTGCTAGTGATGATTCACTTGTCATAAGAAAGTTATTGCGAATCATCCGATTTACAAAACTGAGATAGTCATCGATCGCTGCAAAATCGTCTAGTTCTTGTTCTTCTGTTTCAGTGAGTGGGGTTTCTTCGCGTTTGTCGAGTAGGTTCTCGATACGTTGTTGAGTGTTTTGCGATGCGCGAAAGATCATTACTCCGTCTTGAAGTGTTATAGCGATCGCGCCATCAAGGGGGAGATTTTTGGGTAATGTGGTAATTGGTAAGATGAGTGATGTGGTCATTGTGTGATTTAAGCTGCTAATGTTTCAAAGGAAAATCTAAGGTTTGCTGATTCTTGAAGCCTGTAGTTAAGCTTCTCAAAGCCGATGACTACACCAGATTTATTTTTCATCAGGATAACTTCATCACCTGTTTCTTCGCAGATATATTCTTCATTAGGATCTCCAAACCACACGGTGAGAGTGTTTCCTAGTTTGTCGTAGTAGACTTTTACTTCTGCCATAGTTTTTAAGCCACAGTTTGATAGATTACAGGGCGGTAACGGGGCTTTGGAATGTTCTTGCTCTCTGCTTTTGCAGCTTCTAGCCATGCTGTTTTAGCAAGAATTACTTCATTAAGTGCTTGTTGTGGAGTTTCACCGATCGCTGAGCAATATTTCAAGTCAGGGATATCGGCAATGTAGGCTTCGTCTTCTTCGCTGTAAAAAATGTTGATGTGATAGTCTTTCATGGTTATTTTTCTACAAAAAGTTACGATGTCACCCAGTTTTCAAGTACAAGATCTTGAACTCGATTAAACTCTTTGGTGTTGTTGGTGACTAGAGTTAGGTTTAGGCTTAAGGCATGAGCCGCTATGAGCAAATCCATTGCACCGATGATTTTGCCCGATCGCTCTAGGGTTGCGCGGATGTTTCCGTAAATGGTTGCGGCTTGTTCGTCAAACTGGACAATTTCTAAGGGGATTAGGAATTGGTTAAGGGCGGCGCGATTGCGATCGGGAAATTGGCTTTTGGCGGCTCCATATTCTAGTTCGGCTACGGTGATGGATGAGATGCCGATGTCAAAGGGGGCGATGGTTTGAAATTTTTCTAAAACGTCTTGGGGCTTGCGTTTGATGATGTAAATGCAAGTATTGGTGTCGAGCATATATCTCATGAGAATAGCTCCTCTCTTTCTTGTAATGGAGGTTGTTCTCTAGTTTCCATAAAGTCATCGGAGAAGAGATCGAGGCTATTCCAGAGGGTTTGCCAAGGGTTATTTTTGGGAATGAGGATGATCGCGTTGCCGACTTTTTTGATATAGACTTCTTCGCCGACTAGTTGAAAGCCGTCTGGTAATATGGCTAGTTGTTCGTTGCCTTGCATCCTGAGTTTGGCTGTGTTCATGGGTTTGTCCTCCTAGTTGTATTCTAAGTTAATTCTTCTAAGCCAAGCTTTGACTTCATTTGTGAGTTGTTCACTGGTTTTTTCTCCTGTGAATGGGCGCATTTGGATTGACTCTGTTAGGCTTTGGCAGAGTTGGGCGATCGCCTCATTAGCACTTTTGCCATAAAGGGCGATCGCTAAGTTCTCGAAACTAGGCTCTAACTTTAGATTAAGTAATTCACGCTCTAAGCAAGAGACATCTTGAACTACTGGAATCCTGCGACCGATAGAGTTGAAAATTTTGTTGGTTAATTTCTTTGCGATTACATTAGGATCGCTTTCTTGTTCGAGATTACGGATATCGATAACTAAACAGCGTATTTCGGGATGGTCAGTATTGCGATCAAGTTCTTTTTGGATTGCATCAAAATCTATAAGTTGACTTTCTAAGGTTTGAATTTTGTTTGTGTTGTTTGAAGGGATGGTATCTGCAATTTCAGGATGGGTAGATGTGGGTTGATAATTCCATGCTTCATAAAACTCTGGATAACTCATATTTTGAGCGCAAAGCCAAATTAATCCATGATATCTTTGTTCAAATTCATATAAATCAGAATGTAATTTTTCCTTTTTGAGTGTATTCTTTCCGTTGTTGTGCAAGAAAGAAACTATAAACGATAAAACTTCAATACTAGAATAAGGAATAGTTTCTACTAAATATTCATACGAGTACCAAGAGTAGGTAGAAAAACAGATATGTGTAAATACATCCTCAAGAAGGATTTCAGTGGCTAACAAATTATTTGGATTAATAATTTTTAAGACTCTAGCTATACTAGCTTGAGTGGATATATAAATATGAAATATATTAGGTGGATATGAAATAAGCTTATCTTCAAAAAAAGATTCATATTTAGAAATATCATAGCCAAGTTTATTCAGACTAATAGCAGCTTGACTACTTCCCCAATCGCTATGCTCTGGATGTATTTTTTCAATAATATTTTCTAGTGTCTGTATAACTTGTTGATCTGCAATACCAATAACCCCAAAAGCTTCGGCTATATGATAAATAATTAAATCTTCATCACCATTACAAATTAAAGACGATGCAAGTTTAACTAATTTAGATAAAATACCTGTTGAAACGATCTCTTTATGGTTAATATTATTAAAATCAACTATATGTTCTATACATTTTCTAACGATCTCAAAATCGTTTGAATCAAGCAGTTTACTGAGAGCTATAGATGCTTCTAATGAAGACTCAGAAGCACGCAATAATAAATTAACATAAGAATAAATAGCATTCTCTTTCTGTAGTTCTTGAGCAAATTTAAGCCATCTACTAGCTTCCTCCCTAATCATTTCTGGATTGATTTCAGCTAAAGCATATAAACCATCCCAGTGAGTACTACGATCATTAGCTTGAGTAAGCATAATTATTTCACTCAGTATTATTGTCATTTTCTCATGATATCCCTGAATTTCTGAGATATTTTTAATGGTAGTAAATGACATAACAATTTTGTAATCATTAAAACCTTTTTCTCGAAAGTACTGTATAGTTTTATAGAAAACAGATAATACTGAATTCAAGTTTTCTTTATTCGTTTTGATTAGAGTATCAATACATCTCCAAACCTGAAAGTAATTGGCTTCTATGTAATATTCATTTACTAGGTTTACAAGGCTAGATATAGCTGTAGAAGATGTGGGACAAATTTCTAGCAATAAGGATGTTAGACAACGTATTTCTTCTATGTCATTACACTCATTTATTCTCTTTTCAAGAATAAGCTTGACCAAATATAAATTTGTCTGCTTTAAACTGTCTTTAGCAGCTTCATGAATATTAGCAGAGAAATAAGATAAATATATCTCTACAGTCTTCTCAATAATAGTTTCTGAAAGTTCACATAATCCAATTTCTGCAACGCAAATAGTAGCTATAAAATGTGCTCGATAACTATAAATTCTTTCAGGATTTATTAAGTCATCAAAATTAGATAAAGCGTATATAAAATCTGATGCTATATCTATATTCCCCGATTTAAGTTGATTCCCAAACCATAAAATTATTGTTTCTATCCACTGAGTTTGAAAAACTCGATATATACCATTCTCTAAATTGTATATATCATGATGCAAAAAGAACTTCCAACTAGGGATCGCTAAAGCTGCAAAATACTCTTGAAAGGAAGCATGATAAAAAGCATAAACTTCTTGCTCTTGTTCATCACGCTCGATCAAAGTTAACCAACCAACATCACTAGCCAACTTAAACAAGAAATCGCCCATCTCCTTAACCGCTAAACTACGCGACAGCCGAAAACCTGCATCACCATCAATACCAGCGATCGCTAATTTCCCTAATGCGAGATGTAATTCATTCCGAAATGTATCCTGAGCAAGTAAAGGCTCAACAACAATATTAGGCTTCCACTCATTCCATTCATAAAAACAAGGAACGAATCGATCATACAGTCCTGCCTTAGTTTCTGGTAGATCTGTATTAGGATTGAGATAAAAAGCCTGACACAACAAAGCCAACCGCAAAGGATGCCTTACCATATCTCGAATGCGATCACGATTAAGTTCCTTGAGCTTAGCTTGCAAAATTGGCGCACTTTCGGGACGTTCTACTTTTATAAACCACTCACAAATAAATTTATCTACATCATCCTGTGAGAACTCCCCCATCCTGAAAGTCTCAAAATTTGATAACCCATTCAGATTTACATCCCAAACATTCAAACGGCAAGTTAGCACGACCTTTGACTGTTCGACAACCTTCCCGATCTCGCTCTCAATTCTAACCAAAGCATTAGCCGAAGATTTGGATTGCATCTCATCCAATCCATCTAGCAGCAACCAAACTTTTCCCAACTTAAACTGTTCATGTAGATCATCCTTTTGCTCTTCAGTTGCCCTACCTTTACGCAAACCTAATGCTCTAGGTAGCCAAGATTCATAGATATCGTCATACAAAGACTTATCTTGCAAATCAGCCAAACTAATAAAAATTGTTAGCTGTCCCTGTTGATGCAATTTCTCCGCGATTGTCGCCAATAAAGTCGTTTTACCTGCCCCTGCTTCACCAGCGATCGCAATATGTTTATTTATACCCTGTCTTTGCGTAAGTGATTCTAAAAAATCATCGTGCTTAAATGTTCTCTCGATCTCGTAAGTAGCCTCTTTGCTCTCTTTGTCTGGCTTCGAGCTACCATCATTACGCGATCGCTCTTCTTTTTTAAGCAAATCAAGAGCTACATATACATTCACCTCCGCCCCAACCTGTGTAGCTTTACGCCTTAAACTATCCCGTTGTTTTTGCAAAAGCATCACACCACAAATTTCATGCCAAGAAAAAAGCGACTTATCTTTTTGAGATTGAGACTCTACATATATTGCTAGGATCTCCCCTTTTTTTGTTGCCGACTCAATAGCTTTTTTCTGGGCGCAGCGATCATTAGGAATTGCAGACAATAATTTCTCGATACTATCTAATGCGCGATAAGTATAATCAAAACTAAACTTATCAGTTTGGGTATGTCCAAAAGCATTACCTCTAACTCCGATTAATTCACTAATATAGTTTTGAATTTCAAACGACAGACTTTTAGCGAAAGACTTAGAAAATGTATCTCTCCATTGCTTCTGAACTAATGTTAAAACGCCTAAAGGATCTTCCCAATTAATATCATTACCTTTAAAAAAGTAATCTTTGTAATAGTTTTTTAATAATTCAGGTTTTATTGTTGATACCCAATTCTTTCCATACTTGTTTTCCATAGTGAACTTCACAAACGGAACAAGTCCCCCTAGCAAAATTGTCTCAATCGCGTACCTACACTCTTTTTTAAATAACTCATTCACTGTAAAATCGCCCCGTTTTGCTAGTGTTTTTAACCCAATAACTCAGATATATATCTAAATTCGCCTTGAAAAATGCACAACATCGCCATTTTCAATATCCTGCATCGCCTCTTGAAAATCTTCTTTAAAATTAGGAATGCTCAACAACTCTTCTGTTGCATCATTGCTTTCTCTTTTATCGAGATAAGCCATAAAGTCAGCCGCCACCCGTAACCTCTCAGGTGACAACCTTTGTAAAATCGCCTCAATTTTTTGGATAGTATAGAGATTTTCAGCAACAGCTTCCATGTGAATCACCCGAAAAATATACTGCAAACATTTTACAAGAAATTTAGCTAATTCGGTTTAACCGTCACCGTTAATTTTAACCCCAAACTATCCAACCACGCCGCCAACTCATACACCGCTTGACTTTTATCACTTGCGCCAAAATCTTTCACCCATTTGCGATCGCCCTCACCACCCAACGCGATCGCCACATCATAAAGCGCCGAAGCTAACAAGTCAATCATCCCTAATCTTTCATGGCGTATTTAGGATCTCGATAACTTTAGCGATCGCTTGATTAGTCTTGATAGATTTGAGATGTCCAGCAATGGATAAAATAATAGACTGATCGGCGGTAAATATACGATTAGGTCTGATGTTGCTGGGTTTGTTTAAGCTTCCTGTCTCAAAGTCGTTGTTGTTGATGGCTACTGCATAGACATCGATAAGATTTTGACTAGTAATCTGACATAAGATTAGATCTTCACCTCGTAAATTTGCAATTACCAAGGCTGGGCGGCGTTTGCTTTGTGATAGGTCAGAGAATGGGAAAGGGACAATCACGATATCTCCTTTTACAAATCTTGCCATGCTTCGTCTTCCTCTGGACTAAGCCAGTCTTTTGCTAAGGATGATTCGCTCATCATGGTAATTTCTAGTTTCTCTTGTTGATACTGAGATTTGAGGGATAGCAAAAATTCTAGTACTTGTTCTAATAATGGCTCAGGTACTTGTTCGATTTCATGGGCGATCGCTTCTTTGGTATTCATTTTATTTCTCCTGTCTTACATTCAGTTCAGATAGCCAAGCATTGATTTCAGTGATGAGTTTTTGGGAGCTTTTTTCTCCTATGAATGGGTAAATTTGGATTGAATCTGTTAGGCTTTGGCAGAGTTGGGCGATCGCCTCATTAGCACTTTTGCCATAAAGGGCGATCGCTAATTCAGCTATCTATTTAAACTCCATAGAGCTTATTCACCATTTCATCTAGCTCCTCATAGGTATCTCGAATATTTTCTATTTTTTGTCTGATTTCTGCTGTCAGGCGATCGCATTCAGCAAATATTCTCTGAATATCTGCATCAGTTTTTGGAATTTTTCCGTCAGTTAGCAGACTTTGCCAAGTTCGTCCTCGACTTTCAAATTGAGGCAAATACTGTTTTAGATATTCTAAAACTAATGGACTGTCGGACTGTAAAAGCTCGGAGTTACGCCCAATGATTAGCTTGTCATCTTTGATTTTGACTTTGGTGATTTGTTCGTTGCGATCGCCAATCACCTCAAATCTCTGGGGTTCAGCATTCAAAAAATTCCAACTACTAGGATTAATTTGTGCTAACAGACGCAGAAAATCTACTTCTATTTTTGGTTCATTGCGATCGTATTTAAAATCAATTCGATACCCTAGATTTCTCCAATTATAAATCTCCCAATTCCATGTAATCAGATTATCAACTCGTTCTATAAAAGCTTGCTGTTTTCTGAGAGAGAGTTCCTTAATAGGAATCTTGCGTAAATCATCGGAAAATATATCATCCCTTGTTCCGCTACTAATTGATCTTAGGAAAGACTGACCGAGAGTAGAGTTTAATATTGATGTTATATATTGCAGAGAAAATTTCTTAGATTTATCACTATTAGCCTCAACCAAATCTTGTGATACAGATCTGTTGTTAACATTTTTAAGCTTAAACCAAGGAACTAAAATCCTTACACTCTCACTATTATATATTCCTGACTCAGCAATTGTAATTCCACTAGTTTTACCAACAACAATATGAACTTGAGAAAAAAGCTCTGGAAATGTAGGTCTTCTTATTTTTGAGGGTGCGCGTAAATTTTCTCCATACTCTAAGTATCTAATCCTGTTAATCTGATATATTCCTATGTCTTTACCTTCAATATATCTAACTGGATGTGATTGATCTTGAGTATCAGATATCAAATCATCTTTGGTAAATTCACTTGGATATTTTTTATCATGACTAGCAAGATTCATACCTTCGCTAATATAAACAATCTCATCAAGAAATATTGTTTGAGAAAAATCAATATCAATACTTTTTTGCCTGAAGATTGCTTCACCTAATTCTAATTGATTAGCTTGATCTTGATTTGAAAAGGCGTTTAGATTTTCTCCATCTCTATGCCAAAATCTTGCTAAATTACTTTCAGGAGTTGGCAATTTATTCTCAGCAACAAAGATTATATTATTAACCGCAGCATCAGAGAATAGACGTACACTTTCAAAAAAGTCTATTTGCATAAATGTCATGCCTCGACATAACATTTCACGAGATTTTTCGGCATAAGGGGCATTTTCATAAGCGTTAGAGGTAATAATTGCCAATCTACCACTTTCTGATTTTAATAATCGCTTACTCATCTCAATAAATGGAATAAATAAATCCCACTTTTTGTAAAGAGTTTCAAATCTACCTTGAGAAACTATTGCCTGTCTATAGACGAGTTGATCTGGCTCTTCTGCACGTACATAGGGAGGATTACCAACTACAAAATCAAAGCCATCGGCAAATTTTTCTGTGCGATTTTTGATTTGAGAGACAGTAGAAAGTTCTTGATCGAGAAGGGGATTAAGGAGCGTGGAACGGATATTTTCTGATTGCGGTAGCAAAAGTGAATCGGTATTGTAGACATTAAATCTATCAATAGTGCATTCTCTCAGGTTGCCTGTTTCTTTAACTTGTTTAAGAAGATCGATCACCTGAATTAAAAGATTTGTTTCCGCAAGATAACAAGCAAAAGGGTTGATATCCATGCAAAACAGAGAGTTTTTCACTTGCTGAATAATCAAAGGCACACTACCAATAGGAATGTTGCCTGTTTTAGTTCTATAGGTATTAATTAATCTTCGCGCCGCATGGACTAAAAAGCTACCCGATCCACCCGCAAGATCTATCAAAGTTTTATCGCGAATATCTGGATTGTCAGAGGTATAGCCAATACCATCTAGCATATATTCCACAACCTTTCTAGGTGTGAAATAACGTCCTTGTTCATGTTTACCCTCAGTCACATAGCGCCCATAGACCATGCCAATAATATCGCTGTCGATCGCCTGTAAATTAAACCGATTCAGAATATGTAAAACCCTAATCAAAGTATTAGGATTCATGTGATACCAGTTAAATAAATCCTCATTACTAAAGAAATGAGCATAAATACTCTGTGCCGAACGATAGGACATCTCTAATAGATAATCCATTGACATACCTTGGGCAAAGTCTAAATATTCAGGCTCAACTACTTCTTTCCATTTTTTAAAGCCACCATCAGAAAATTTGCGATTAATCAGTCCTTTATCTTCGCAAATCCGTACCATCAAAAGCCGAATTACATATACATAGGCAGTTTGACGCGCAAATTCCGCTTTTAATTTTTCTTCGTCCGCATCTTGAAATATAGTTTTAGTAACCAAATCTTTCCAAGATTGAAAGAATTGCTGAGTCTTAATAGCGCGATCATGCTTAATGCTTTGCCTTGCTTTCCACGCTTGCCAGCTAACCACTATATCTTGGTATTCTTGCAGCTTCTCTTTTAGTTTGGCATCTAGTTTAGTGATTTTAATCTGAGGTTTAATCTTAATCCCTAATTCTTTTTGCTTAGATTCCGAGATAGGCGATAGTATATCTAATTGTTCACCCTTGGGAGCATTATTATTTTTCTTAGGCTGAGCATCGCGCCTCTGTTCTGCCTTTTTCAAACGCATTAAAAACTGATCGGCTAGTTGCCGAATTGTGCCACCTAAGTTTTGGGCATAGTCCAGCAATTTCTCATCTGCCCAAGAATAATCATCAACCTCACTTAAACCCGATACACGCAAATAGTTGAGAATCTGCTTGCGTAAGTCCGTAATTATTCTAGGCTCAGTCGGTACATCATCGGGATCTGACCCATTTGGTAAATACTTAGCTTGGGTATATTCTACATATTCTTGCAAAAGCAAATCTAATTGATATAAAACATCTTCCTCAAGCAATCCAATTCCCCGTTTCAATTCTTCAATCAATAATTCATCAAAATTAGGATTATTTGCTTGGGAATAAGCAGTCTGTTCCCATTCGCTAGGTGATTTACCAATCTCTCGAATTAAGACATCTATTCCCTCGAAATTTTGCCGATGAAACCGCCGATATAGCCCTTTGAGAGATTGCTGTTGCTCAGGTATTAAGGCTTCTAAGCCTGTTTGAGAATTAGAAAATAGGTTCTGTCCTTGGTAGGTTTCAATAATTTGCTGAATATCTAAATATAAAACAGGAATTGGTGAACTAGGATTAGATAAATCCCATCCTAAAAGCGATCGCCCATTGCAAACCAGTCCCAGTCCATAACCACGACTAGGCGCATAACTTACCAACTGCTGCAATGGTTCGGGCTTACTAAAGTCATAAGCAGTATGTTTATCTTCAACTAAAAAACATCGGTAATCATCCGATAACTTTACCTGAAAGTCAGGACGAGAACTATCCTTAGTCCCACCTGTTTGATTTTTCGTAATCTCGCCAGACTCAAAACCCAAGGCTAACAACAAGGGCAAAACAATTTTGGTATCGACAATATTATCTTCATCATTAGTCTGCGGCTCTGCAACATATTCTAAGTAAGTCTTACCCTCATAAAAATTATTGCTGGTAAAAACTTCAAAAAAATTAGATGCAAAATCTTCAAACGTATTCATGCTGCTTTGTGTGTTGAGTTGATTTTATTTAACCGTTACAGTCAATTGTAGCCCCAAACTATCCAACCACGCCGCCAAGTCATATACCGCTTGACTTTTATCACTTGTGCCAAAATCTTTCACCCATTGCCGATTGCCATCATTACCCAATGCCGATGCAACATCATCAAGTGCCGCAGCCAACAACTCAGGCTCAGGATCGGGTTCTTCCAAAATCGCCGTGAGATACCCCAGCCGCATCTTCAGGATCTTGGAATGACTCAATCAAATAATCTCGAAAACTTCTACTAGACGGATAATCAGTACTTTCCATAATTTCTCAAAATCCCTAAAATAGTTTCAAGTAAAAGACATCTCACGATGTTTAATCAATGTCTCCACTGGCAAAGCACTACGCAAATGCTGCCAAGGTAGAACTTGCTGCACATCCCAATCCTCATGAACATACCAAGCTAGAGGCGGCAACTGTCCGCGTAATTCCTTAAAGGCGCGTTTATAGGAACCATCGCTCGGTACATCCCCATCGCTATAGCTACAGGCTAGACGCAATAACTTAGTCAGGCGGCGATCGCCTCTCGAAATCAGCGCTTGCACCAGCGAATCTTTGTAGCTTTCAGGGCGAAAATCAATTCCCTTGGGTAATAACTTCTTACGGAAGTATTGCATCTTCTTTTCGGCGGAAGTGCTGACTCCCTGCCATTGCCAAGGCGTATGGGATTTGGGGACAAAGGTACTGCAACCAAAGGTAATCTTTAATTTTGGCGCGATTTTGCGAAGGGAAATTAGCATCTCAATGGTTTGCTCAATATCATCATCATTTTCCATCGGCACTCCCGCCATACCGTAAAGTTTTAAGGACTTCAAACCACCCGCCTGAGCATTAATTGCTGCTTGTTGGATTTCATCATTATGCAATTTCTTATTAATGATTTCGCGTAACCGTTCGGAACCACTTTCGATCGCAATCGTAACGGAGCGACTATCGCGAGTAGAGAGAATTCTGGCTAATTTTTCGGTAAGGGTATTAGTACGCACCGAGGCGAGACTGAGGTGGACATCATCAAACTGCGGCTGCGCGAGATAGTCTAGTAAGGTATCAAATTCTGGATGTTGGGTAATCGATGCACCGAGCAAACCTAGACGTTTAGTAACTTCTAATCCTTTGGCGATCGCAGGGATTAAACTGGATTCTAAACTTGCCGTTCTAAAGGGAAGTGTTAAATAACTCGCTAAACAGAAGCGACACATCTCTGGACAACTCCGCACCACTTCCACCATAAAAATGCTTTCCCATGCTGCTTTCTCTGTAACGACCGTTGAAGCTGACAGCACATTCCCTTTATAGGTTTGTTTATGGATGATGGCGGGAATATCAGAATCGATCGGTTGGATGGATGCGATCGCGCCATCATCTGACTCATAGGTAACTTCATAGAACTGCGGAATATAAATTCCATCTAGTTTTGCTAAATGGCGTAACTTCACTTCACGACTAGCATGGCGCACTTCTTGATAAGCCTTGAGGAAATCCCCAATTAATTCTTCACCATCACCAAGCAGCACAATATCAAACCATGCTGCAAAGGGTTCAGGATTGGCGGTTAATACAGGACCTCCACCAAATACTAAGGGATGCTCATCACGGCGATCGCAGGTATCGATCGGAATTTCAAATTTTTTCAACGCTGCCAAAATATTGACGTAATCCAGTTCCCACGAAAAAGAGAATCCTAATATTTCAATTTTGCGCGGCAAATTCTCATGGGCATCGGTAAACCAACGACTGACATTAATCTGCGATCGCGTGGCTAAGTTTGCCCAAACGCCTTGATAGCCTAGGCTAGTAATGCCTACGGTGTAGGTATTGGGGAAAGCAAACACAATATTTACCGCATCATGATCGGGTGTAGCGGGGTCAAAGAGTAAATATTCGGACTGAAAGTAGGATTGATTCAAGGTTTCGGCAATAGATCGCAGTATCGCTATTATGCCAGTAATTTCTATGCTTCTTTTATGATTCAGAGGTCACTTTTACTCTGCTTTCCTATGAAATTATAGCTATTGCCATTTTCGTTAGGACACAAAACCCAAATAGTGAGAGGCGGCGCGTAGCGCCGCCTCTCACTATTTGGGTTTACAAGTGACTACGACTATAAAATTTAAATTGCCACGCCGATCGCCATGAATCGTAAATTAACTTGAATTATCGGTAGATTTAGCGATCGCAAGGCTTAAAATCTGGATAAACTTACATATAAATTTGATATGGTGAGTTTGAGCTTACCGCAGGGCGAGTTTAAACTTGGCATAGCTTCTCAGGAATGGAGAAAAGATCATGGCGATCGCCTCAATAAATCCTGTCACGGGAGAAGTGTTAAAGACTTTTACGCCTTTGACAGATCAGGAACTTGAACAAAAGTTAGCCCTTGCTGATCGCACCTTTGCGACTTACAAACAAACCAGTTTGAGTGATCGCAGCCAATGGATGTACCAAGCGGCTGATATTCTCGAAGCCAAAAAAACAGAATTCGGGATCATCATCACCCTTGAAATGGGGAAAACCCTAAAAAGTGCGATCGCAGAAGTTGAGAAATGTGCAAATCTTTGCCGTTTTTATGCAGAACATGCGCCCTGCTTTTTAGCTGATACCCCTGTCCAAACCGATGCTAGTCGGACGCTGATTCGCTATCAACCTCTAGGCATTATTCTCGCCGTCATGCCTTGGAACTTTCCCTTTTGGCAGGTGTTCCGCTTTGCCGTGCCTGCGCTGATGGCGGGAAATGTGGGGCTATTGAAACACGCCTCGAATGTGCCGCAATGTGCCTTAGCGATCGCCGAAGTTTTCCATGCGGCGGGAGTGCCTGAAGGCGCATTTCAAACTCTATTGATTGGAGCCGATCGCGTCGCCAATTTAGTTGCCGACAGTCGGGTAAAAGCCGCCACCTTAACGGGTAGTGAACCTGCGGGGCAGAGTCTGGCGGCGATCGCAGGGCATCATCTCAAAAAAGTCGTATTGGAACTGGGAGGCAGCGATCCGTTTATTGTGCTTAAAAGTGCGGATTTAGATGTGGCAGTCAGTACCGCCGTGACAGCGCGGGTGATGAATAATGGTCAGACCTGTATTGCTGCTAAGCGCTTTATTCTCGAAGAGGCGATCGCCGATCAATTTATCCAAAAATTTGTCGAAAAATTTAGAGCTTTAAAAATTGGCGATCCGATGCAACCTGATACCGATATTGGTCCCCTGGCTACCCCACAAATTTTAAAGGAACTGGAAGCACAGGTCAAAGCTACGGTGGATCTGGGGGCAAAGGTGTTAGTGGGTGGCTATCGACTCAAAGAGAATGGAAATTTTTACGCACCGACGATTCTTGCCGAAATCCCCCTCGGTGCGCCCCCTTACCAAGAAGAGTTTTTTGGCCCCGTTGCCTCTGTGTTTCGCGTAAAAACTATTGATGAGGCGATCGCCCTTGCTAATAGCACTAGTTTTGGCTTGGGCGCAAGCTTTTGGAGTAATGATGCCGAGGAAATCGAACAGGCGATCGAACAAATTGATGCGGGCGCAGTCTTTGTGAATGGTATGGTCAAGTCCGATCCGCGTATTCCCTTTGGTGGGATCAAGCGATCGGGCTTTGGTCGTGAGCTTGGCATTGAAGGTATTCGCGAATTTATGAATATCAAAACTATTTGGATAAAGGACGCGAAGTAGAAAAAGAATCTAATAGTGGCGCGGCGAAGCCGCGCCACTATTAATTAAGGCTGTACGATTTCAAACCCTATTTGTGAGGAAGCTATGAACACCGCAGAACTATTAGTCAAATGCCTCGAAAACGAGGGAGTGGAATATATTTTCGGACTACCTGGGGAAGAAAATATGGCAATTCTCAATGCCCTTGAGAACTCATCGATTAAGTTTATTACCACTCGCCACGAACAGGGTGCAGCTTTTATGGCAGATGTCTATGGTCGTCTCACTGGTAAACCGGGGGTATGCCTATCGACGCTAGGACCAGGAGCAACCAATTTAATGACGGGGGTTGCCGATGCCAATTTGGACTGTGCGCCCTTGATTGCGATTACAGGACAGGTGGGGACAGACAGAATGCACATCAATTCCCATCAATATCTCGATTTAGTTGCCATGTTTGCGCCCGTAACTAAATGGAACGCCCAAATTGTGCGTCCGAGTATTACCCCCGAAATTGTTCGTAAAGCTTTTAAGATTGCTAAGTCAGAGAATCAGGGGGCGGTGCATATCGATCTACCTGAGAATATTGCGGATATGGAAGTCGAGGAACAGCCCTTAGCTATTAGAGGCGATCGCAATTCCATGTATGCTTCCTATCGCAGTCTTTCAGATGCATCTTTATTGATTGCGAATGCTAAAAACCCTTTGATTTTGGTAGGAAATGGCGCAATTCGTTCCCATGCCAGCCAAGCTTTGACAGATTTTGCTACCCGCCTCAATATTCCTGTCACTAATACCTTTATGGGTAAAGGGGTTATTCCCTATCGCCATCCTCTCGCGCTGTGGTCAATTGGTCTACAGCAAAGAGATGTGATTAATTGTGCTTTTGATGAAACAGATTTGGTAATTGCTGTTGGTTACGATCTGATTGAATATTCACCGAAAAAATGGAATTCTAAAGGCTCAATTCCGATTATTCATATTGCCGAATTACCTGCGGAAGTAGATAGTAGTTATATGCCGCAGGTCGAAATTGTCGGCGATATTTCCGACTCATTACTAGAGATTATGCGTCGTTGCGATCGCGCAGGAATGTCTGAACCCCATGCGATCGCCTTGCGCCCTCAAGTTCTCAGCATCTATGAGCAGTACGCCCATGATGAGGGCTTTCCGATTAAGCCGCAAAAGATGATCTATGATCTACGGCAAGTTATGGCAGCCGAAGATATCGTGATTTCCGATGTGGGCGCACATAAAATGTGGATGGCAAGACATTACCACTGCGATCGCCCCAATACCTGCATTATTTCCAATGGATTTGCAGCGATGGGTATCGCCATTCCTGGGGCGATCGCTGCCAAGCTAGTAAATCCCGATCGCAAAATTGTCGCGGTGACGGGTGATGGCGGCTTCATGATGAATATGCAGGAACTAGAAACGGCTGTACGCATTGGCACTCCTTTTGTGACATTAATCTTTAATGACGGAGGTTATGGACTAATTGAATGGAAGCAACAAATCCATTATGGCAGGTCAGCGTTTACTAAATTTGGTAATCCTGATTTTGTGAAGCTTGCCGAAAGCATGGGACTCAAGGGCTATCGGGTGACTGCGGCAAGGGATCTAATCCCAACCCTCAAAGAAGCCCTTGAACAAAATGTTCCTGCGGTGATCGATTGCCCCGTTGATTATCGAGAAAATATGCTCTTCTCGCGCAAAGTCGGTGAATTATCTTGTCCACTCTAAAAAGAAAGAGGTCGCGATGCGACCTCTTTCTTTTTTGTATGGCGCTTTTCAGTTGAGTGTGACAAAAAAATGTAGTGGCAATTCATGAATTGCCACTACATTTTTTAGGCGGTCATTTGAAAACCTCTATAACAAGGGGCTGAAGCCCCTTGTTATTCGCAAATAATTACAAATCTTTAGCGGATTGGTAATATACTTCGTTACCTGAATCAGGCACAAAAATACATTCCTTTTGAGAAGTAAAGAAAGCTTTCCAAATTGGCACATTGGAAACTCGGTAATATTTACCTAAAACTGGCTTAATCGCTTCCGTTGCGGTTTTGAGATGATAATGAGGAATCCCGATAAAAATATGGTGAGCGACATGAGTACCGATATTGTGATGAATATCGTTGAAGATTCCATAATCACGATCAATGGTGGATAAAGCCCCTTTCAAGAAATACCAATCTTTACCACGATACCAAGGAATATCAGCTTCGGTGTGATGTAAGTAGGTAACTAGATCGAGCCATACTACAAAAATGAGATAAGGAACGATATAGAACTTAAAGAGAAATAGGAATCCATAGGTAAAACCTAGCCAACCCAAAAAGCCCACCATTGCTAACCAAAGGCTGGTGCTGGTGATAATGTCTTGGGTTTCCGATTTACGGAAAAGATCATTATTGGGCATAAAGTGGGAAGCGGCAGGACGGGCAGGCGATCGCTTGAATAGGTAAAGAGGATAAGCCAACAACAGCACATCAAAGCGGATTAACTTACCTAACCAATCCATCTCTTTATATTGAGTTTCGGTTACAGGATACCAACTTTCATCGGTGTCAATATTGCCTGTGTTTTGGTGATGAGTACGGTGACTGATGCGCCAGCCGTGATAGGGAACCAAAATGGGAATATGGGTCAGATGACCAATGAGATTATTTAGCCACTTTAAACGAGAAAAAGAACCATGTCCGCAGTCATGCCCGACCACAAAGAAAGCCCAAAACATTGTCCCCGTTGCCAACCAAAAAATAGGATAAAACCACCAAGCATCTAAATAGGCCGCAGTGGCATATAAACCGACAATAATCGCAGTATCAGCAAAAAAATAGGCGAGCGATCGCCATACATTAGGAGTAAAACATTCAGCAGGAATAGCGGCTTTTACATCCTGAAAGGTAAATGGAAGTTCAGTTTGTGATGTAGAAGAAGTATCCGTAAGCGGATTTTCGAGATTGATCCGATGAATAGTCGAAGACGACACGTATTATTTCCCTGTTGTTAAGAAAAATTAAGTTATTTTTTTATCTTACCAGCAACTTGGCTTCTTCCTCAAATCCAAAGTTTTTTAATAAAAAAGCCCAACGATCGCCCTTTACATGGATATAAGCTTGCATTTGCGCGATCGCACTTTGATCGCCAAGGACTTGTTTTAGCTTTTGTGATTGAGGTAAATCAGAAGTTTTATGACGAATTTCATAATCAAAAGGTGTATGCCAAACCAGATCTCCCGCCCGATGTAATAAACCTAAAGCGATCGCCGCATCGGGATGTAATTTAGACACTTCCGCAAAATTACCTTGGCGCGGTAGCTTTGGTAAAAGCGCCTGCGCCTGTTGTTGGAGCTTTTGCTGTTGCTGCAAGAAAAAATTTACCCTTTGGCGATCGCTATCATCTAATAATCCCGTCGGCTCACTCACCAACATTAAAGCCTCCGCAGGCTTTTCATCCCGCCCCGCCCGCCCAATTTCTTGGATATATTCCGAAAGCGTCAAAGGTGGATGAAAATGCAACACCCATCGGGTGTCGGGCTTATTAATTCCCAGCCCAAAAGCCGAAGTGCAGATCACAAAGGGATATTGATTACTAAGCCATTGCTGCTCGATCTGCCGCCGCTCTTGGGGTGGTAAACCCGCATGATAGGCCGCAGTTTGAAAGGAATTTTCTTGCAACCATGAGGCTAAAGTCTCCGCATCGCGACGACTACGCACATAAATTAAGCCCGACTGTCCCTTGCGATCGCGAATAAATTTTAAAGTCCGCGATTTGCGCCCTGCGGGTGTCCATGCAATTTCCACCTTGAGGCTCAGATGGGGACGATGGGGGCTAGTTCTGACAATGTGGGGTTTTTCTAATTGTAAACAAGCTTGCAATTCCGCAGTCGTATCGCGATCGGCGGTTGCCGTAAACGCCGCCAGAGCGATGCGCGGATGATCATCAGGCTTCTGCTGCATCAAAGCCGATCGCACTGCCCCCAAACGCCGATAGCTCGGACGAAAGGAATCCCCCCACTGCACCAAACAATGGGCTTCATCGAGCATTAATCCTGTGATTTTTAAATTGCGATCGCTCAGCTTTTCCCAGACAGGTTGGCTTAATAATGTCTCTGGAGAAACGTAAAGTAAACGAGTATTACGGAGATTTCGTAATACCTCCCGCCGTTCTATTTGTGATAGGTTGCTATGCAAAGCCGCCGCAGGTAAGTTTCTAGCTTGCAAATCCCTCACCTGATCTTCCATTAGCGCTAACAAAGGAGAAATCACCAAAGTTAAACCTTCATTGAGGATCGCTGGCAACTGAAAACAAATAGACTTGCCGCCACCTGTAGCCATAATTGCCAAACTATCTTGACCTTGGAGCAGGCTAGATACCACCTCGCGCTGAGATTCTCGCAAATCTGCATATCCCCAAATCCTTTGAAATGTTTGCTGAACTGCTGTCCATTCTTTTCTGGTTTCGCTCATTGGTCATTGCCATGCAGATGTTAATAGTCAAGCTAAAATTTATTACTGAATATTACAGCTATAGTGCTTTGCGCTTTCTTAAGACCCAGATAAATTTTCAAAAAGTTTGCTCCGCAAGCTTTTTGAAAATTTATCTGTAATACTCAAAACCTAAATAGGCTGTATATTGCTACATTGTAGAAAATTGGGCTAAGGTAGTTACTAAAGCAATAAATAGTGAATCTACATGTAGCGCTTTTTTAGCGTATGAGGTATAAAGTTTGTATTTCCATCTTTGATGAGAATGCCAACCCCTGCTTTAGCAGAGTAAAAAATACTATTATCAATTTCAAGACTCAGTATTCAGAGCTAGTTGTAAAGGGAAATTATTCAGGTGAGAGCAAAAGAGTCATCTACTCTTGAAAGGAAAGATATACTTCATCACGTGCTTACGGTTGAAGATCCCAAAGGATTTCGTAATTTTCTCTTGCAAAACACTACTTATTCCCTAGGTCGCAGTCTAGATAATTTGATTGTGCTACGTTCAAATCTTGTGTCTCGTCAACATGCCACGTTATTAGCTATATCGGAACCGACTAGAACCTCACATCTTTTTCGGATTATCGATGGGAATCTTGATGGTGTCCGCAGCACTAATGGCGTTCTCATTAATGGAAAAAAACGATTTTCTCATATACTATCCCATGGTGATGAAATTCTATTTAGTAAAGATACTAAAGCCATATATCAAGTTATTACTTCCGTTTTGAGTAACCCTAAGAACAAAGCCTCTAAAAATAAAAATTCTAATGATACGCTGATCTTAGTCAATAGTCATTCATCAGATTCCATAACAGCTAGTAACTCTTCACCATTGCTCTCGATATCTGATGATGATATATCGGCTCATGTTCGTGAAACTATTAATCAATTCCTGTCATCTCCAGAGCTTAATCCTCAACCAGTTATTGATTTGAACTTAATAGGACAAATCTTATATCTTAATCCTGCGACTTTACATCAATTTCCAGACATAGAAGATATACAGATGGAGCATCCTTTGCTAAAAAATTTGCTGTCTCAACTAATTCCCTTAGTTACGCCTACGCGCAATTTTTTTGTGCGGGAGATTGAGTTTAATGACAAAGTGTTTGAAGAAATCATTCATTTTATGCCTTGGGATGAAGTGATTCGGATTCATGTATCTGACATTACTTCGCAGAAGCAAGCTGAAGCAATTATTTTCTATCAAATTCATCATGATTCTCTAACTGGCTTACCTAATCGTAAATATCTTCACCAATATTTAATTGAATTTGTAGAAACATTAGAAGATAAAAATCAGAGGTTTGCAGTTTTATTTCTTGATATCGATCGCTTTAAATTAATCAATGATTCTTTAGGTCATTCTATTGGTGATTTATTACTTCAATCCGTTGGCGATCGCCTAAAAACTCTGTTGCGAAAAGGGGACTTATTAGTACGCTGGGGTGGAGATGAATTTGCGATTATTGCCAAAGCAATTACTTCTACAGATATTGTTGTTCAAATCGCAGAATCAATGATTCAAGCTTTAGCTTTACCTTTTAACTGCGGCGAACATGAGTTACATGTTACGACGAGTATTGGTGCAAGTATTTATCCAGAGCATAATACTGATGTGGAAGGATTAATTCGTAATGCAGATATGGCAATGTATCGCGCTAAAGTTGGAGGGCGGAATAGTTTTCAATTTTATGTGCCGAATATGCAGGAACAAAGTTTTCAAAAATTATTAATGGAAAATAATTTGCGAAGAGCTTTGGAGAATGAAGAATTAGAAGCATATTATCAACCACAAATTGATTTAAGTACAAATAAAATTGTTGGCTTAGAAGTTTTATTACGATGGAAACACGTTACTTTAGGGTCTATTTCACCGAGTAAGTTTATTCCCCTAGCCGAAGAAACGGGTTTAATTATTGATATTGGTAATTGGGTATTAAAAAATGCTTGCTTACAGGCGATCGCATGGCAAAAAATGGGGCTACCGCCTATTCAAGTTGGCGTAAATTTATCGATTAAACAATTACAGGAAAAAGATTTTCTAGCCTCTTTGAAAAAAGTTTTAGATGAGACAAATTTCGATCCACATTATCTAGAGCTAGAAATCACTGAGGGCATCATGATGGATAATGTTGCAGAGAAGATTGTCTTGCTCAATCAATTTCGGCAGATGGGTATTCAGCTATCAATTGATGATTTTGGTACTGGCTATTCGGCTCTAAGTTATCTGAAAAATTTACCAATTGATACACTTAAAATTGATCGCACATTTATCGAATATATTAGTCATAATGATCAAGATCGAGCAATTGTTGCTTCATTAATTAACCTATCCCATAGTCTTAATTTAATCGTGATTGCTGAAGGGGTAGAAACTCAAGAACAAGTAGATTTGTTGCGATCGCTGGGTTGCGATCGCATTCAGGGTTATTTCTTTCATAAAGCTTTGCCAGCAGCAGATATCGAATCTTTGTTAAGATCGCAAGCAGTTACAAAACCGACATAAGTACAAGTCGGCTACTCCGCAGCCGACTTGTACTTACTTGTGTCGGTTTTCAAATGGCTACTGTACAAAAAATCCTAAAAAATCCTAAAAAATCCTAAAAAATGTAGTGGCAATTCATGAATTGCCACTACATTTTTTGTGTCACATTCAACTGAAAAGCGCTAGTATGTTGTTAGATATTTAGCCATGCTTTTAAATTTGCCGCTTGACTTACGGAAGCTTTGCTGATTTTCACAAGATCAAAGTGGGTATAAGTTGGCTCTTGCAAAACTACTTCCACCGTTTTTAGTAAATCCTGTTGGAAGATCGTCATCGCGATCGCCTGACCAACTGTAAAATCTTTGAGGCGTTCATGGAAGCTTTCAGCAGTAACGCGAATACCTGCGATCGCTAATAAAATATCACCTGTACTAATTCCTGCTTTTTGGGCTGGCGAACCAAACTCAACCTTCTCAACTTCGGCAATGCTATTTTTTGACTTGAGAGTTAAGCCAACAAAAGGAATATCTTGACAGGCACTGCGTAGCTCTATTCCAAAGGGTTCTAGATAGTAGTTATAGTCCAGTTCCTTTGTGCCATATAGATAATCTTTCCAGAAACCTGTCAGATCGATCCCCGCCACATTTTCAATTACCTCATACAGTTCCGCTTCATTAAAGCCAATTTCATTTTTCCCAAATCGCTCCCACATAATCTGTAAGACATGATCAAGCGATCGCGAATTATTCGTTTTATCGCGAATTAATAAATCTAGTAGCATCGAAACTAATTCACCCTTGAGATAGTAGGAAATCTGATTGTTATGGGTATTAGGATCGGGGCGATAGAGCTTAATCCATGTATCAAAACTAGAATCGTAGAGAGATTGAACGTTGCGCCCAAAGGTAGTTTGCAAGCGGGTAATAGCTTTAGTAACTAGCTTGAGATAATGCTTGGCATCGTATATCCCAGCCCGCAGAGGAAAAATCTGATCATAATAACTCGTAGTTCCCTCACTGAACCATAGAGAACCTGTATAGTTTTCTTGATTATAATTAAAGCTTTCTAACGCCTTGGGACGAATCCGTTTAACGTTCCAAGTATGAAAGAATTCATGGGCAACAAGGTTGAGAAATTGTAAATAGCTCTCTTCTTTACGAAATCCTAAACGGTTGTAAAGCAGCACTGTGCAGTCTTTATGCTCCAATCCTCCAAATCCATTGCTTGCATGAAGAATGAAGTCGTAGCGATCGTAGGGGAGTCCATTAAAGATTTCTGCTTCTACTTCTATAATCGCTGTTGTATCTTTAATAATTCGACTGACATCAGCATTATGTTGTCCCCAAATAATCAAGCGATGGCGCTTATTGAGAACTGTAAATTCATGTTGTTCTTGAATCCCAATCTCAAAGGGACTATCAACTAAAGTATCAAAATTCTTGGCATAAAATCTGTTGGAGCGATTAGCCACAATCGGCAAAGCTGTGGCAATCTGCCAATTTTCTTTGGGAAGATTCACCTCAATTTGGAAAGGATGGTGCTGGTATTCAGGAACATACATGAATACTGCTGCGCCTGTAAAAAAGGCATGGGTAGCATCAATATGATTGGTACGAACGGTTAGTTCATTACAGAAAATCCGATAACGAATTTTGATTTGTGAGTTGCTACCAAGATTGATGCGCCAATGATTTTTGCTGATTTTTTGCCATGGGAGGGGCTGACCATTGGCGGCGATCGCTTCAAAGTCCTGTAAATGCTTTGCATATTCGCGCACTAAGTAGGAACCAGGAGTCCAGACTGGCAGATGTAGATCAATTACTTCCGCTTGCCAATCAGCGATCGCTAATTCGACCTGTAAGAGATGATTTTCTGGCTCAGGTATTGATAGATGGTAGGTAAATTGATTAACGAGAATATTTTCTACACTTGGGGACAGACTCATCTTGGCTCCGATCGCAAACTTCTGTAATTATAGCGATAGCCATCCCCTACATTACTTAAAACCTAGAATTTTGTGCCACTCGCTATGCGAGTGGCACAAAATTCTAGGTTTTGTTTCGTAACTATGCTGGACTACTTCGATACAATCCAATTGCGGCGAAAGAAACGGGCAAGATCTGACTCATCGATCGCCAAACAGATCGGGCGACCGTGAGGACAAGTATGGGGATTGCGGGTCTGTTGCCATTGCCAGAGCAAATCACGAATCGTATTTAAATCTAATTTTGTACCATTGCGAATGGCGCTACGACAGGCGGCGGTGGCTCTTGCCATCGTAGGATCATCCTGTTGACTCATTTCTTGCAAAATCACCGCACAATCTTCATGCCCAATTAAAATTTCTGGCAGCGATCGCACTGCCCACAAGTTGTTCCCAAAAGCTTCTATTTCGATTCCCAACGCTTGCAAGCGTTCAATACCATCATCAGAAATTGACTTTAATAAAATTGGTTGATTGATCGCGACAATTTGCCATTGAGTTTCAATTTTTTCAAAGAGAACTCGCTCATGGGCAACGTGCTGCTCCACGAGCCATAAACCGCCCTGATGTTCAGCAAGGATATAAGTATCAAGAACCTGCGCGATCGCCTTTAACGATAAATTAGGCTGATTAAAGTTTTCTTTTTTGGTAGGGATTAAATAGGAAGTCTTCCGTTCGGCTGTGCGTAATAAATCTTGGGTTGCATTGCCGTAAGTCGCTTGTGAACTTGGTTCTGGTGATTTGAGAACTTCGGCGATCGCATTTTTAATTTGTGTTTGAATATCCGCTAAATCTTGAATATAGGCTTCAGCTTTAGCAGGATGGCGATTCCAATCAAGGCGATCGCATGGTAAGTCTAAATCGACAATACAAACAGGAAAACGATGGCGCGGTAAAGTTCTTTCTAAACTAGACAAAATCGTTTGTTCTAATTCAGGAAAATTAATCATCCGTCCATTGAGAATGATTTTCACCCAATCAGGGCGACGGCGCGATAGGCGATCGGGTCGTCCAAGGGTGATAGAAATGCCCTCACCCCCAGCCCCTCTCCCAGTAGGGGAGAGGGGAGCCAGACTCTTACTCCCCTTCTCCCCCCTTGGGAGAAGGGGCTGGGGGATGAGGGAAAATCTTTTATACACCAAATCATAAGCCTGAATTGAACTAATAATTTGCGGCAAAATCTCACCAGCATTTTCTCCTGCCCAAATAGTGATCCATTCTTTTCCATCAAGATTTACTTGCCAATTAATGTGGGGATTGGCGATCGCCATTTGCTGAATTTGCAACTGCACCTTGCGAACTTGCTGCGAATTACTGGGTAAGGATTGCAAGCGATTGGGATAGCGCGAAAATAGATTGCGAACAGTAACAATCGTCCCTGCGGCGATCGCCACCACTTTGGGACTCAATGGCAAATTACCATATTGGTCGTAATTAGCCTGATAGCCCACTGGCTCTAGAATTGGACGGCTACAAATGCTCAAATCGGCAAGTTGCGCCAGACTATAAAGGGCTTCACCGCGAAAGCCTAAACTATCAATTTGGCGTAAATCTTCAGCACTATTGATTTTACTGGTCGTGTGAGGCGTGGCGGCTTGTGATAAATCGGCGATCGCCATACCACAGCCATTATCACTCACCTGTACTGACAGGCTATCTGTCCAAATCGCAATCACGATCCGCGTGGCGCTGGCATCGATCGCATTTTCAGCAAGTTCTCGCACCACCGCCGCCAAGGAATCAATCACCTCACCTGCGGCGATCAGATGCACGACTTCAATCGGAAGAATATGAATATTTTGCATTATCCCAAACGCTGCTTCAGCCAAAATTGCAAAGTTGGCAAGGCAATCCGATAGCCATATTTTGCACCATAAACTAGCCCTTTTTGTTCCAAACTATCCAACGCTCCTTGTAAACTGCCACCCTTAGAAAGTTGATGTTTTTGAATGTATTCGCGACTATGGGGGCTAACGGTAGGATCGATCGCCAAGCTTTCTAATACCCTCACCTGTGTTGGTGGTAACAGCATGATCAAAGATTCAAAGGTGGGCGCAAGGTCTTCGATTAGCGCAATCATATTCTCATGCACATAGTTGGGCTGAATCAGAAAATCTTGATCGGTTTCTTTTTTAGTTAAATAATGCAGCCAAATACGACCAATTAAGGCGATCGCATCACTCAAATTCCCTTGAATATATTCCGTAAATAGAGATAAAGCCCTAGGCGTAAATCGCAAATATTTTTCGCGCATCATTGGTTCTAGCCATTCACAAAGTTCAACATTACTCAAGGGTGAAAGTTCCACGACTTGCAAACTCAGTTTATGCATCCAAGGTTCAGGCACTGTGGCAATCAGAACATAACTAACCCGACTTTGCAATTGAATTTCGCGCCGCAAATATTCTTCCCATGCTCCTTTGCGATCCCATGAGCGAATATGCGTGAAGTTATGCAAGACGATCGCCACGCGGCAATTAAGCCATTCCGCCATCTGTTGCGGCAACTTGAGCATATACTCAAATAAATTCCAAATTCCTGCCGCCGATAACTTCCAAGTCAGGCGCGGTTTTGGTGTTAGCTCAAAACTAACGGGCTGGTTCGTGATTAATTCTTGTAATTTTTTTAATTCCTCGGGGCGATCGAAGGTATGCAGTAAACTCTCAGCTAATAATTTCAAAAAGCGATCGCCATCGGTGGCGCGTAAACAATCTAAAGTAATTACCCTTGCTCCCGCCTTTTCAGCAGCCCATTTAACCAAGGTTCTGCGCCCACTTCTCGCCACCCCCGCAATCAGCAAATCACCATCTGCTAACAAAATCTGACTAATCTGCTCTAATTCTGTTTGTCTGCCCACCAATCGCTGGGGCGAAAATGGATTAATACTCATGGTGTCATTGTATCACCCAAACAGTGTGAGGCAGCGCAAAGCACTACCTCACACTGTTTAGGTCTCAGTAAAATCTAAACGGCTAGTACTATTTTTTAGTATCATAAATGTAGCCGTTTACTCAAAAACATTTATGGCAATTGAAATCCCACCATCTTCCACCGAATCACCTGTAGCGCGTTGGCATACCTTCAGCGCTGATCAGTCCCTTGATTTACTAAAAAGTGATCCCGATCAGGGGCTTAGCGATCAGGAAATCACAGTCCGATTCGATCGCTATGGAGCCAATGAATTAGTCGAAAAAGCAGGGCGATCGTCGCTCAAAATCTTTATCGATCAGTTCACCAATATCATGCTGATTATGCTGATGGCGGTGGCTGTAGTTTCGGCGGTTCTAGATATTCAAGCCAAAGACTTTCCCAAAGACGCGATCGCTATTACATCAATTGTTTTGCTTAACGGCATTCTCGGCTATATGCAAGAGACCAATGCCGAAAAAGCTCTAGCTGCCCTAAAACGAATGTCTTCCCCCAGAGTGCGCGTAATTCGCAATGGAGAAGTTGTCGAAATTAATGGCAAAGAACTTGTGCCAGGGGACATCATGCTGCTGGAGGCAGGGGTGCAAGTCTCGGCAGATGGCAGATTAATTGAAGAACAGAACTTGCAAGTGCGTGAATCGGCGTTAACTGGAGAAGCAGAAGCCGTCAGTAAAGAAGCAAAATTAATTTTAGAAGAAGATGCTAGTTTAGGCGATCGCCTTAATTGCGTATATCAAGGCACTGAGGTAGTGCAAGGACGCGCCAAGGTCGTTGTTACTAAAATTGGAATGCAAACGGAATTAGGAAAAATCGCTACTCTTCTGCAAGATGTAGAGAGCGAAGACACCCCCCTACAACAACGAATGACCCAGTTAGGAAATGTACTGGTAAGCGGTTCTTTAGCATTGGTGGCTCTCGTTGTCTTGGTGGGAATGCTCAATAAAGGCAATTTTGGTGACCTCCTTAAAACCTCTCTAAGTATGGCTGTCGCCGTTGTACCAGAGGGATTACCTGCGGTAGTGACTGTCACCCTCGCTTTGGGAACTCAACGCATGGTCAGACGCAATGCCCTGATTCGGCGTTTACCTGCTGTCGAAACCCTTGGCTCAGTGACGACAATTTGTTCCGACAAAACAGGTACACTCACTCAAAATAAAATGGTGGTGCAGGGTATCCGTACTGGTTTACATTCTCTCCAAGTTACAGGGGATGGATACACTCCCACTGGCGAATTCAATATATTGGGAAGCTCTATAGGGAATGAGCATCTCACCGTTAATCATATTCCTGAGATCCAGCAATTGCTGATGGCTTGCGTTTTTTGCAACGATGCGATCTTGCAACAAAAAAATGGTGAATGGATTATTATCGGCGACCCCACTGAAGGCGCTTTGCTAGTTCTCGCTGCTAAAGGCGGCTGTGAATCGGCTGAATGGCAACATCGGATGCCGCGTGTGTTTGAAGTGCCTTTCTCCTCAGAACGCAAACGCATGAGCGTATTAGTACAGGGTGAATATGGCGGTCATGTATTGTTTTGTAAAGGCTCTCCAGAGATGACCTTGGAATGTTGCACCCATATTCAGATTGGTGATCAAATTCATCAGATATCCGATGAACAGCACCAACAGATTATTACTCAAAATAATGATCTTGCGTCTCGCGGTTTGCGGGTCTTGGGATTTGCCTATCGCAATGTCGATCAACTACCTGAAGATGGCATTACCATCCAAGATGAAAATAATCTAACTTGGGTGGGCTTAGTGGGGATGTTTGACGCACCCCGTCCAGAAGTGCGTGAAGCAGTCAAGCGTTGTCGTGAAGCAGGGATTCGCCCCATCATGATTACGGGTGATCATCAACTTACGGCTAAGGCGATCGCTGAAGATTTAGGGATTGGACAAGCAGGCGATCGCGTACTGACAGGGCGCGAATTAGAGCATATGAGTCCGACGGATCTTGATCATGAAGTTAACTATGTCAACGTCTATGCTCGTGTTTCCCCTGAGCATAAATTACGAATTGTCCAAGCTTTGCAAAGGCAACATCAATTTGTGGCGATGACAGGCGATGGCGTGAATGATGCCCCTGCGCTCAAGCAAGCCGATATCGGTATTGCGATGGGGATCACTGGTACGGATGTGTCCAAAGAAGCCAGTGACATGATCTTGCTGGATGACAACTTCGCCACAATTGTCGCAGCCACCGAAGAAGGTCGGGTGGTTTACACGAATATTCGTCGCTTCATCAAATATATTCTTGGCAGCAACATCGGTGAAGTGATTACGATCGCGGCGGCTCCCTTGATGGGATTTACAGTTCCCTTGGCTCCTTTGCAAATTTTATGGATGAACTTAGTCACCGATGGTTTGCCTGCCCTCGCCCTAGCCGTGGAGCCAGCCGAACCGAATGTGATGAAAAGACCGCCTATTGATCCCCGTGAAAATATTTTTGCAAGGGGTATGGGTTCATACATGATCAGAGTTGGGATTATTCTGTCGGTGATCACTATTTCCTTGATGGTTTGGGCGCATGGTTATACCAATGCGAATTTTACCGATATTTATAAGGCTAATCGCTGGGAAACAATGGTATTCACCACCCTCTGTTTGGCGCAAATGGGTCACGCGATCGCTATTCGTTCCAACACCCAGCTAACTATCGAACTCGATCCACGAACTAATCTCTATGTTTGGGGATCGGTGATTATGACTACGGTGCTGCAAATGGTTTTAATTTACGTCGAGCCATTCCGTGTTTTCTTTAATACACAGTTACTCAGACCAGAAGAACTAGCCGTCTGTTTTGGGTTCAGCGCATTAATGTTTGTTTGGATAGAATTAGAGAAATTGGTAATTCGCTGGTGGCTATGGCAGCGCCAATCCTAAAACCCGAATAGAGTGAGACGGCGCAAAGTGCCGTCTCACTCTATTCGGGTTTTGATTTGTCCTAACGCAGGTAACTATGCCTATAATCTGGATGACAATCTGAATCACAGGCTTGAAAAGTATGCTAGGCTACAAATTTGGGTAGCGCTTCAAGTGTATTAAAGTTGAAGAATCAGTGGAGGAGTTAATTTGAAAAAAGTTGAAGCAATCATTCGTCCGTTCAAGCTTGACGAAGTAAAAATTGCTCTGGTAAATGCTGGCGTAGTTGGTATGACGGTATCAGAAGTACGCGGTTTTGGTCGCCAAAAGGGACAAACAGAGCGTTATCGTGGTTCTGAGTACACGGTTGAGTTTTTGCAAAAACTCAAAATTGAGATTGTCATCGAAGATAATCAAGTTGATATGGTAGTAGAAAAAATTATTAATGCTGCTCGCACTGGCGAAATCGGCGATGGTAAGATTTTCGTATCTTCTGTAGAGCGAATTATCCGCATCCGTACTGGTGAAAAGGATTTAGAAGCTGTCTAAGTCTAGATTCACACAAAAAGAGTCGGTGCTAAGCACCGACTCTTTTTGTGTGAAAAAATATAAAAAACTAAAATATGCGCCGCATATTTTAGTTTTTTTATTATGCCGAGGTACTTATCGGAAAGATGGGTTTAAAACCCCGTGCTTTGAGCATCGTCTTTATATTAATTAGATACTTTACATAATAAATGCTATAATGTAAGCATGACACAAAAAGCTTTCAAGTACCGATTCTATCCAACTCCTGAGCAAGAAAACTTGCTCAGGAGAACGATGGGTTGCGCTCGATTAGTTTACAACCGCGCTTTAGCTGCAAGGACAGAAGCATGGTATGAACGTCAAGAGCGAGTCGGTTACTCTGAAACTTCGACAATGCTAACCAGTTGGAAGAAGCAAGAAGACTTGCAATTCCTTAATGAAGTTAGCAGTGTGTCATTGCAGCAAGGCTTGAGGCATCTGCAAACCGCGTTTACTAATTTCTTTGCAGGACGGGCAAAATATCCCAACTTCAAGAAAAAGCATCACGGTGGTAATGCTGAATTTACTAAGTCTGCTTTCAAATGGAAAGATGGCAAAGTATATTTAGCAAAATGCACTCAACCTTTAGATATCCGATGGAGTCGTGAACTCCCCGAAGGCGCAGAGCCGTCAACCATTACGGTAAAGCTTTCTCCCTCTGGACGTTGGACTGTATCTTTACTGGTAGATGTTGGAATAGCTGCATTGCCTGAATCTCCTAATCAAATCGGTTTAGATTTAGGTATCACTAGCCTGATGGCTTTGAGTAACGGCGAAAAGATTGCCAATCCCAAAACATTTAAGGCTAAGCGCCGTAGATTGCGTAAAGCTCAAAAAGCGCTTAGTCGCAAGAAAAAAGGATCTAATAATCGCCACAAGGCAAGATTAAAGGTCGCTAAAGTTCACGGAGAAATTAGCGATGCTCGTAATGATTTTCTTCACAAGTTGACAACTCGACTGGTTCGTGAAAACCAAGTGATTGCAGTCGAGGATTTATCCGTGAAGAATATGGTCAAAAACCATAAACTCGCGCTCTCGATTAGTGATGCTAGTTGGGGCGAAATTGTTAGACAACTGGAATATAAGTGCAACTGGTATGGTCGCACTTTTGTCAAAATTGATCGTTGGTTTCCTAGCTCTAAAAGGTGTGGACATTGCGGTTACATTGTTGACAAGTTGCCTTTAAATGTCAGAGAGTGGGATTGTCCTAAGTGCAGCACACACCACGATAGAGATGTAAATGCTGCTAAAAATATTCTTGCCGCAGGGCTTGCGGTGAATGTCTGTGGAGCGACTGTAAGACCTGAAGAGAGTAAATCTCGGAAGGCTGGTGCTAGGTCGCAGAAACCTAAGTCGTGAGTCTTAGGAATCCCCGTCACTTCAGTGCGGGGTGGATGTCAATAAAATTGCTTCTAATATTTGGGCAATGACTGCCCCTAAAATAGCAACCGTCAGATATTTGCCAATCATTGGATTTTTGCCGAGAGAATCATCTTTTTTGCAGACTGTTAAGAAGAGCGACCATGCTTGGGTCGAATTAATAGATTGAAATTTATTAAAATTAGATGTGAAGATTAAACGCATGAATGTTACCTAACCTACGCAAAGAGCTATGGGCTGAACATATCATGGAATTCGTAATAAAAGTTAATATACATTAAATGAGGCTCATCGAGTCTCATTTACAGCAAAACTCGATCAAACCCGCCACAAGAAGGGTCGCAGGGCGAAGCCCCGCAACGGGTTTTATATTTTAATTTGTGGCGGGTTTGAAAACAAATTGCTGTAATTACAATCCCGCATACCATTCATAGCCCAAATCTTCCCAATAGCCACGTTTTGCACCTAGTTTGCTCGTGATTTGGATTCTTGTTACCCATTTACTGAGCTTATAGCCAAGTTTTACAGGTGAGGCAAGACGCAATGGCGCACCATTTTCTGGGGATAAATCCTGTCCATTTTTTTGATATGCCATCAAGGTTTGGGGATGTAGCACTGAGTCAAGATCCCAACTTTCGTAGTAGCCATCTGCTGAATAGAAATAGACATATTTAGATTGAGGCAATAGCTTGGCGATCGCCAACAAATCTCGCAACCTCACACCGCCCCATTGCACGATCGCCGCCCATCCCTCGACGCACACATGGCGAATCACCATTGAGGTAAATGGCAATTTTTGTAAATCCTCGGAACTGAGACTAAGGGGATTATTTACATCACCATCAATGGTGAGACGGTAAGCCGCAGGATTAATCGCTGGTGTGCCTCGAAAACTATTGACAATTAACTTATCTGGCTCGATCGCTGATAGGGGAAACTCTGGCACAGGTTTCTGGGGTTGAAATATCAACGACTCAACTTGCTGATTTAATGGCTCTGTTAATCCACCAACGAAACCCTCGGCAAGACTACCGAATCCAATCGTGAGCAAACCTGCGCCAGCTAAGCTCAAAAAGCGGCGGCGCGGGACAATATCCGTATCATCATCAAGTTCTAGTTCTATATTTGATGATTTTTGTTCAGGTTCTTGTGACATGGTTAATTATCCGTCCAAAACATAGAATCTAATAAGCGATCGCTGCCGACCTTGCGCCCTAACTGTGAATGCAGAAAACCTAAGATTAATGCGATCGGTACTGCCATAAAGTGGGTGATTCGCAAAGCATCCCAACCACCAAAGCTATCAACAATCCAATAAAATTGAGCAGGCTTATACATACCGATCCCTGTAAAAATTGACAGCAACAAAATTGGGATGAGCAAGGTATAAACCAACCGATGCCAAGCATAATTTTTACGCTTAGGATTTTGACTGACCAGTAACGCCTTGACATCTTTGCTACTCATATACCGATGTTGCCAACGGCGCGTCAGCAAAACATAAAGCCCGTACCACAATAAATTCAGCACAAAGATCCACATCATCGCAAAGTGCCAATGTCTTCCCCCTGCCAGCCAGCCCCCTAATCCAAAAACTGGCGGAATGTGAATACCACCCCGTCCACCAAATACTGGATTAGCATTATAAATCTGTAAGCCGCTAGTCATCATTAGAAATAAACTAACTAGACTAATCCAGTGAAAGACCTTAGTAGGTAAAGCTTGCTTAGGTATAACAGGCGATCGCATAATCATAGGCTCACATAGTAATATAGCTTTTCAGAAAGGCGGCACAAAGCGCCACCTTCATTCTAGACACGAAAAAGGGCGCTATGCGCCCTTTTTCACTAACCTATTTTAGAAATCAAAGAAAAACTAAGGCTTCTTGGTTTCTTCAGGCTTAGCATCGGTCTTAGCTGCATCAGGCTTAGCCATTGAATCAGCAGGCTTAGCATCGGTCTTAGCTGCATCAGGCTTAGCCATTGAATCAGCAGGCTTAGCGTCGGTCTTAGTCTTGTCATCAGTCTTAGCTGCATCAGTCTTAGTTGCATCAGCAGGCTTAGCGTCGGTCTTAGTCTTGTCATCAGTCTTAGCTGCATCAGTCTTAGTTGCATCAGCAGGCTTAGCATCGGTCTTAGTTTTGTCAGCAGGCTTAGCGTCGGTCTTAGCAGGTGCAGATGTAGCTGCGGGGGGAGTAGTAGGAGCAGGGGTCTCGGAAGCACAAGAAACTAAACCAGCAGATAAGCCAAGGCTTGCAACGATCAAGAGAGCTTTCAAATTCATAGTTGTAATTTTTTCTATTTTAGGTAATGGGTCTAACTGATGTAATTGTCAGTAATTATATGTAGTTTTTGTGGAGGAGCCTGCGTATAATTACTCACGGTATCATTCTATGTTAAATAATTGTTAATTAACAGCTTAATTTTTGTAAATTTGTAATCTGTATAGTTGTATTGAGTCGTAAATCATGTAGATGCCTTATGGGATAAGGAAATGATCGAAAATCAACTTATAAGAATTATTGAACTAACAGGACAAGGTAATTCCCCGTCTGCACAAGATTATGAATATTTAAAACAGGATCTGCTAAAGACTCAAAAAGGTTCACGGGGATTATTTATAAAGGATTTACTTCGATTCGATATAGGGGAAATAGCGGAAATCGATACAATCGATACAATCGATACAATTGTTAGCCAAAGATCGCAAATATTACAATTAACTTGCCGCGAGATTGCACAGGTTCTCGAATCTCAAAATATTCAGCTAAAAACCTCTTCAAACCTATCGTTAATTCTTTGGTACTATTGGATCCCCCTTGCTCAACGTCTGGCTAATCAACAGCAAAGTATAGGCAGAACATTGATTCAAGGCTTGTTGGGCGGACAAGGCACAGGCAAAACGACCTTAGGTATTGTATTAAAGGTTTTGTTAGGTCATTTAGGTAAAACATTTTTAAGTATCTCCCTTGACGACTTATATAAAACCTATGCCGATCGCCAAAAACTGCGCGATCGCCGTCCTGAATTAATCTGGCGCGGTCCACCTAGCACCCATGACATTGATCTAGGCATTGAGGTTTTACAGCAATTGCGCGATCGCCCCTCAACCAATCCTCAGCCAATCGTCATTCCCCGTTTCGATAAATCCCTTCATAATGGCGCGGGCGATCGCACTGCTCCTGAAATTTCCAATGGTGCAGATATCGTTTTATTTGAGGGCTGGTTTGTAGGGATGCGCCCACTACCGATTTCCGCCTTTCGGAATTTTATACCGCCGATCTTGTCAGAAAGCGATCGCGACTTTGCCCTTGAATGTAACGCTAACTTATATGACTACCTGCCTCTATGGGACTACCTTGATAGCTTGATCGTCCTTATCCCAGAAGATTATCAATACAGCCTGCAATGGCGACTGGAATCCGAACATAAATTAATTGCATCTGGCAAAACAGGTATGAGCGATCAAGAAATCACCGAATTTGTCGAATATTTCTGGAAAGCATTACATCCTGAATTATTTATGCCGCATTTGCTTGGCACACATGGCAAATATAAAAGCAGCGATCGCCTTTTGGGTGATCTGATAAACCCTGCTATTAGCGATCGCCCACCCATTGATTTAGTGATCGAAATATCGCGATCGCACCTACCAAATTTTGAGCAAATGCTGAATGAAGCTTAAATTTGAATTTTGCCGATTTTAGATTTTTAATATGGCGATCGAGCCATCAATCGGAAGGAATAGTTTATTATTGTGTTAAGCATAAAATAACTACACTGACTTCACATTCATGATTAAGGTATTTGCTTACATTACTTTAAGTATTTGAGTAATCTACCTAAGTCATGATCAATTATCATAAATTAAAATTAAGAATCGTTAAGATCTTATTCACTACATAGATTAAGGAACATTTGCAATGGGATTACCCTGGTATCGAGTGCATACAGTTCTCCTGAACGATCCAGGAAGACTGATTGCCACGCACCTGATGCACACTGCTCTTGTAGCAGGGTGGGCAGGCTCGATGGCACTTTACGAGTTAGCAATTTTTGACCCTAGTGACCCCGTACTTAACCCCATGTGGCGGCAAGGTATGTTTGTCATGCCTTTCATGACTCGCTTGGGGATTACCAACTCTTGGAGTGGTTGGACAATCACTGGCGAACAAGTCGCCGACCCTGGTTTCTGGTCTTTTGAAGGTGTTGCACTTGCACACATCGTTCTCTCTGGTTTACTCTTCCTCGCTGCTATTTGGCACTGGGTAAACTGGGATCTCGAACTATTCCGAGATCCTCGCACAGGTGAGCCTGCTTTGGACTTGCCTAAAATGTTCGGTATTCACCTCTTCTTGTCTGGTTTACTTTGTTTTGGTTTCGGTGCATTCCACCAAACTGGACTTTTTGGCCCTGGTATGTGGGTATCCGATGCCTATGGATTGACTGGTCACGTTGCGCCCGTCGCACCTGAATGGGGCCCTAACGGATTTAACCCCTTCAATGCTGGTGGTATTGCCGCTCACCATATTGCCGCAGGTATCGTTGGTATCATCGCTGGTCTATTCCACTTGACCGTGCGTCCCCCAGAGCGTCTATATAAGGCTCTGCGTATGGGTAACATCGAAACCGTACTATCTAGCAGTATTGCCGCCGTATTCTTCGCTGCATTCGTTGTTGCTGGAACCATGTGGTACGGCTCCGCAGCTACACCTATCGAATTGTTTGGACCTACCCGCTATCAGTGGGATAGCAGCTCCTTCCAACAAGAAATTTCCCGTCGTGTTCAATCGGGTGTTAATTCTGGCTTGAGTGAGCAAGAAGCTTGGTCAACGATCCCCGACAAACTCGCTTTCTATGACTACGTTGGTAACAGTCCTGCTAAGGGTGGCTTGTTCCGCGTTGGTCCAATGAACAATGGTGATGGGATTGCTCAAGGTTGGCAAGGACACCCAATTTTCAAAGATGGTGAAGGTCGTGAACTTAGTGTTCGTCGCTTGCCTAACTTCTTTGAAACATTCCCCGTCGTTCTTCAAGACCAAGATGGCGTAGTTCGTGCTGACATCCCTTTCCGTCGTGCTGAATCTAAGTACAGTGTTGAGCAAACTGGCGTAACTGTCGCCTTTGTCGGTGGTCAGTTGAATGGCAAAAACTTTGCTGATGCACCTTCTGTGAAGAAGTATGCCCGTCAAGCTCAGCTAGGCGAAATTTTTGAATTTGATCAAGAAAGGAATAACTCTGACGGTGTATTCCGTACTAGCCCTCGTGGTTGGTTCACCTTTGGACATGCAGTATTTGCGTTGTTCTTCTTCTTTGGTCACATTTGGCATGGCGCTCGTACCTTGTTCCGCGATGTATTTGCTGGGGTTGACCCAGAAATGAGCGAAGAGCAAGTTGAATGGGGTGCTTTCCAAAAAGTTGGCGATAAAACTACTCGCGCTGTTGAGGCATAACATCAAATGGAAGCTATCACTTACACTCTAATTTTCGCTTGTTTGATTGGTTTGTTCTTCTTTGCAATCTTCTTCCGTGAACCTCCCAAGGTTATTTCTAATTCTAAAGATAAGAAGTAAATAAAAAAGCCCGCCTAGGCGGGCTTTTTTATTTTTTTACTAAAGAGGGTCGCTGCGTGACTCTCTTTAGCTTTTTATTAGGTAGTAGGATCATGTAAATTTCTATTAGTCGTCAAAGTTAAATCTGTATGTCTTATTACATTTCGCCCCGCTTTTTGGATAAACTTGCCGTGCATCTTGCCAAAAACTTTATGAAGCTGCCTAATGTGAATGTGCCATTGATTTTGGGTATTCATGGGGGGAAGGGTGAAGGAAAATCATTTCAATGTGAGTTGGCTTTTCAGAAGTTGGGAATTGACCCCATCAGAATGTCGGGCGGAGAACTAGAAAGTCCTGATGCGGGTGATCCTGCGCGATTGATTAGGATGCGTTATCGTGAGGCGGCGGAATTGGTTAAGGTGCGGGGCAAGATGTGCGCTTTGTTGATTAACGATCTGGATGCAGGGGCGGGGCGGGTTGATAGCACCACGCAATATACGGTGAATACGCAGATGGTCAATGCCACCTTAATGAATATTGCGGATAATCCAACCAATGTGCAGCTTCCAGGGAGTTATGACAGCAATCCGATTCGGCGTGTGCCAATTATCGTGACGGGGAATGATTTTTCGACTTTGTATGCGCCCTTAGTCCGCGATGGTCGGATGGAGAAGTTTTTCTGGATGCCCGATCGCCGCGATCGCATTGGCATTGTTAGTGGTATTTTTGCGCCTGATAATATTCCGCAATGGGAAATTGAGCGCCTTGTGGATATGTATCCCGATCGCTCGATTGATTTCTTTGGTTCACTGCGATCGAGTCTTTATGATGAGCAGGTACGCAAGTTTGTTTACGAAATTGGTTTAGAGCGCCTATCTTTGCGGTTGGTTAATAGCACTGAAGCTTTACCCGAATTTCGTCCGCCGAGCTTTGATCTGCAAACTCTTAAAGAGGCAGGCGATCGCCTGTTAGAAGAAGGCGATCGGGTCAGTCAGCGCAATCTGATTAAAGAATATATGCCCGTAGGCAATGTAAATTATTAGCCAAAATCCTAAAAGAGATAGGCAACGCTTCGCGTTGCCTATCTCTTTTTCAAGGATGGACTTGTCCTAAAATTGCCCCAAGGCGATCGTAGTCATCTTTGAGTAAAATACTTAACTTGCGTCCTGCTTGAACTAACCAATTGCGATCGCATTTTCGCACTTGATAGACATTGCGTAGCACTGCGGCAATTAACTCATCAACTGGGGCATTAGTCATCTGGACTAGGGTTCTTAAAAAATTTAATCCTTCCGTAAAGTTAGCAACTTCTTCCTCTTCACAGGCATACACAGCCTGATGGATTTGTGGCGGTTGAGAGGGGAGATGTTGATAAATATTGCCAACTGCACTAAACCCAAGTAATACAACCTTGATTTCAGAACGGAGCATTGCAAAGACTTGCGGCTGCTGTTCACGCAACTCTTGGAGGCTGAGCCCTAAAGCCACTGCTCGATGCACAGAATCAATCGGCGTTGTGGTGGCATGATATACGACTCCGTAGGCGACAATATCGCTATTTTCATCTTGTTGTGACTTTACCCAACTGCCAAAGGCTGGCATGACGGGAAAATCTAAGTTGTCGGGTTCTAGACATTGAGCCAGAAATTCAGTCGTGGAAGTAGCCACAACCTCTGCAAGATGTTTGGGATGGCGATCGCGGCCAGATTGTCGCGGAGGTAAAAGCATTAATTAAGTAGCTAGGTGCAATTAAATATAAAACCATAAAACCTGTGGCGCACGCTGCGCGTGCGCCACAGGTTTTAGATTTTCTAAATATCAAACAAAGCATCTGCCGCCCTACGACCGCCCCAACGCTTCACGATCAGATCATCATAATGATCGGCACTTTCTAAAACTTCGTTTAGAGCTAGTTTAAATTGATTCTGTTGACAAGAAGCACCTAATAAAGTCACATGAAACCGAATATCGCCATCATCTTCCATGCTGAAACCACCAAAACGGAAAATGTAATTTTGTTTTAATAAGTAGAGGATCAGATCATCACTAACTTCTACTTCCGTTGCCACATAGGCCCAGATATAAATGCTCGATTCCTGTTGGTGAAAGGGACGAATTTCAACTAGCACAGTGGCCGAACCAAATTGCAAGCTAAAAATGGGATTGTTTGCCGCTGGATAGGATACGCGATCGCAAATTTCTGGTAACCAATCAGATACTTTTTGGTAGCAGACTTTTTGTGCTTCTGTTTGAAAGTTCACGCTTACAATTTACCTAAAAGTATTAAAAGTTTAGCTTAATCCTGTCTTGACACTCCCCGCGCTGAAGCAACGGGGATTTTTGAGCTAATCACGGCCTTTTCTGCTTACACATACTTAGGGCTTACACGATTATGTCCGATCCGAGCTTACTAGAATATTCTTTGTCATCTAGTTGCCCTTTTAAGTGAATGCCTCCCCAAGCGTTTCTCCATTTTAGGAGAGGTTTGGGTATGACCTACCCTACCTGTCTTTCGACTAAAGGCTTTTTTGTCTTTTCATTCGCCGCTTTGACGGTTACTGCACTATGTTTATACAGGAATTCGTTACCCTGTTGAGTTTTCTATTTCCCAGTCTGTTAAGTGGCAACCGTAACATCTTTCCTAGTCGAGCCAAATTTGTCGGGCTTATACTGGCGGTGTTTCAACCTGTAACTCACCTAGTATTCTAATACAAAGCCGATGCTCAAAGCACGCAGTTTTAAACCCATTTTTTCGATCAAGCATGATCTTCAAAGGTGGCGATCTAGAGATCTTTCGCCGCCCCAAGTTGCGACGATCGTATCATCATACTTATCCGCAGTTTCTAATACGGAAGATACTAGTGTCTGTAGCTCTTGACGATCGCAGGTAGATCCGACCAAAGTCGTGTGAAAGCGAATATCTCCATCATCGTCAATACTAAAGACTCCAAATTGAAGTTCAGAATTTTTTTTAAGTAAAAATCTCATTAAGTCTTGCGTAATTTCTGCCCCTGTAACCACATAGGACCAAGTAGAAATAATCGCTTCAGAATTTCCCCAAGGTAATACTTCAACAGTTGCTGTTGCTGAACCTAAAGGCAACACAAATACAGGCATATCATGGGGAGGCGAATAAACATTTTCATACAAATCCTTTAACCAAGGCTGAATTTTCTCATAGCAAGCCTTTTGTACGGGTGTCTCAAATTTCATCCTATTGCCTCAATCCTGTAAAACTATTGTTCAATCTTACTTCTATCTATAGCAATCCTATTTCATTTGTGATGTCAAATCATTTTAGGATTGCTATATGACAATCTGTCTGCAAAAGCTTCTATAAAATATTTAGGATCGTTACAAGTAGCCTAAGTACAAATAAACCTAAAGCCTTTAATACTAGGTCGTTCGGATAGTGAATGGCATAATATTCTGGTCTTATTATTTAACTATACTGAACTATTTAGTAATTGCATTAATAATATTTATATTTAGTTAAACACTATGATATTAAAAAAATCTGTGCGGTATTCTGTGCTACGCGATCGCAAATTCACTTTCTCTGTAAAGATAAATATTGCTCAGGATGATTAGGATCAAACTTGGAGCCATTAAAAAAAACTTCCATTCCCCGTGAAGTAGATAGAGGAATATTTGTGTCAGGTATACCGATCGCCTTAGCCGCATTTTTCCATAGATCTTCACGGTTGACCGCATCAATAGTTTCTTTGATCTCTATATGACTCGGCAACAGTCCCCATCTGCGATATTCAGTTAAAAACCAAAGATCATGACTTTTATAAGGATAGGAAACTGATATCCCGTCATTAGACCAATATTTAATGGGAAATTTCTTAAATCCATTATTTTGATTATTTGGTAATGCTCCGATTTTTTGCTGAGGACTACTTTTAAAAAGTTGGGAGAATATCTTGATTGGCTCAGAGGCAAGATTAGCGCTATTGCTGAAACTTAACGATAATAAAGTATTTAATTCTCTGGCATTAGCAGGATTATCGCACCAGATCTGCGCTTCCATGATTCCTTGAATTAAAGCTTGTGTGGCAACGGGATGTTTATCCACCCAATCAGCCCGCATTGCTAAAAGTTCTCCTGGATAATTGCGCCAAATCTCACCAGTGGCGATCGCAGGAAATGCAACATTAGTTTCCAGTAATTGCAGCATCCGCCAACTATCGAGACAAAGTAAATCCGCTTTATTCTTTTTGATTTGCGAAGTCATTTCTTCAAAGGGAATCGCAACCACATCAATATTTTTTTGAGGGATAATATTCATGGATGTTAACCAATAGCGCAGCCAGAGATCGTGATTACTCCCTGCTTCCGCGATCGCGCAATTCATGGGACTGCCAAATAACTTAGCAACATCTTGCCAAGGCAAAAAGGGAGCGCGATTAAGTTGCAATCCCAAGGGCTTAAGTCTTTTAGAAACCACGATATAGCCTCCGTGAGTATGTAAACGCATCAGTACATACATTGCGACTTTGCGTTGATTGGGATGAATACCTTCATTCATCAATTCAGGTAAAGGACTATAGAAATGTCCGCCATCAATACCACTGTTATCTGTACTTAAACTTGTGTCTAAACTTGTGTCTAAACTTGTGTCTGAATTTGTGCCAATCTCGGTGCGATCGCGGATTTCCGACCACGATGAACATTTAACTAGTTCCACATCGGTCATGCCATACTTCGCAAATAGATTTTTGCTTTTGGCAACTAATAGAGGCGCGACTTCAATGGATGGAATAACGCCTAGACGTGCCGATTGAATTTCAGGTATATCAGAAATATTGGTGCGGGGAGTTGGCTGCAATAAGCTATTGCCCAAGGGTTTGGAAGTACAGTTATTCAATAAGACTGTACTTGCGGCTATCCCGAAGGTTTCGATAAATTTACGTCTAGAAAGTGAATTCATAAAATCAAATCCATAACTTAAATATTTAGGACTTACGCAAAATAGCCAAAAGTAGGGGCAATTCATGAATTGCCCCTACGCTAGAATCAGGGTTTCAAGTCCTTTTGCGTAAGTCTAAATATTTTAATAAATTCTTGCAAAGCAAGGGTTTCTTAAAATATTTGGGATTGTTTAAGCTAAAAAATCATGCACTATATCTAGGATACGCTGACTCGATTTGCCATCGCCAAAGGGATTCGCGATATTTGCCATTTGCTCATAGACATGGCGATCGCCTAACAAACTAGAAGCTGCGGCGACAATATCGGCAGTGTTTGTCCCCACCAGCTTACTTGTACCTGCGGCGACGGCCTCTGGGCGCTCGGTAGTGGTACGCAATACTAAAACAGGTTTACCGAGGCTCGGCGCTTCCTCTTGCAAACCGCCTGAATCACTCATGATTAGATAACATCGTTGCATCGCCCCCACCAACTGCTCATAATCTAGAGGCTCGACTAGGAAAATCCTTGGATGATTGCCCAACTTTGCCATTAGCGGCTCACGCACCACAGGATTTAGATGCATGGGCAGCACTAAAGCCACATCAGGAAACGCTGTCAAAATCTGCAACCATGCTTGGATAATCTCCTCTAATGGCTGTCCCCAGTTTTCACGGCGATGGACGGTTGCGAGGATGACCCGATGGGCTGACCAATCTAGTCCTGCAATTTCACACTGAGGCGATCGCTTTGAAACGTACAGCAATGCATCAATCACCGTATTCCCTGTATGATGAATTCCTGCTTTTACTCCTGAAACCTGAAGGTTGTTCACTGAGGCAAGGGTAGGCGCAAAATGAAGCTGAGCAATTTGTGAAACTAAACGACGATTTGCTTCTTCGGGAAAGGGATTAAAGAGATTATCTGTGCGTAAGCCTGCCTCAACATGACCAATGGGAATTTGTTGATAAAAAGCTGCTAAGGCGGCGGCAAAGGCAGTGGTCGTATCTCCTTGGACTAAAACAATATTAGGCTGGATTTCTTTATAGAGATTTTCTAAACCGATTAAGCTATTGCAAGTAATTTCCGTGAGAGTTTGCTTAGGACGCATAATTCCCAAATCATAGTCTGCTTTGAGGTTAAACAATTGCATTACCTGTTCCACCATTTCCCGATGTTGTCCAGTTAAAATCACCGAAGTTTGGAATTGAGGATTATTTCTGAATAAATGGATCACAGGTGCAAGTTTAATTGCCTCTGGGCGAGTGCCTAAAGTAACGCAGACATGAAATTGAGTTGGCAAAATAATCTCCGTTAGGATAAAACGATTTGAGTCGTAATAATTTGAGTCGTAATAATTGCGGCTTTTGGTGCTTTGCTACTGCCAAAGGCTGTATGGATACCTCGCAATGTCAGAATTATAATTCCGCAGACTACCAGATATTGCACAAATTGAATGGCAACATTAGGGGTGATTAATAGATTTTGCCAAGACAAATTATTGAATGCTTTGCCTAACTCTAAGGGTGTTGCAGGCTGGAGATCACTGATTTCTTGGTTATTGTCTTGATGATGAGGAATGGCAGGAATATCGGAAAGAAGCAGGAAGTCAGAGTCTGGTAATGATTTTGGTTCTGATGGTTCAGAGAGTCTTTCGGGTAATGGCGGGATATTTGGTAAAGCGACAGGGCTTACAATTTCGCCAAACATTTCATCTAAATCTGCTGCGGCGGCGGTGGGGCGATCGTGGGATGGAGGATGATGCTCATCGTTACGCATAGCTTTTGGAGTAAATACTGGTAAAGGAGGTATTTTAGGCTGTCCTTGCAGATCTTCTAATCCGCTATTTTCATTAACATTTAGCTCCTCCTGTTCAAGCAAATGAATCTCCTCTGTCCATGCAGGTTCATCAGAACCTGTTTGTTGCCAAGAGATTTTGATACTAGAAATAGTTGACACATCAAGGGTAACAAACCACTTTTTGATCATCCCCACTAGCACTTGGCGCTTAGGAGTTCTCACCTCATCATCTAGCGATCGCAGATCTGACTCAATTAATACATCAAGGCGATCGCCTTCACGTTCGACATTTGCCAGCATTCCTTGAGATTTGAGCAAACGATTCATTAACGAGGCGATCGCGTTAATATTTCCCTGTTTGGCTTGTTCAACTAGCGGATTTTGTGCCATGGCAGCAACCTCGGATGCTTAGCCTAAAGTATTTCAAAAATATTTTAATTTAAGCCAAATGTATCAGATTTGCTGTTCAAAACCAAAGAAATAAGTTGCCGTGCGAAGCGCGGCAACTTATTTCTAGTTTATTTCTAGCAAACTTTAGACAAGTCTGACTAGCTTGGCACTCAGATCCCACATACGCTCTGCTCTGGCATCATCACGCGCTTGAGGTGAAACCGTCTGGACAAAAGACTTACCATCTTGTTTCTGGCGATTGCCCCAACTCCAGTAAGCTCCTGATTGGCGATACTCAGGATCGGCAACTACGGCGGCGACTCTTTGCCCCGATAGTTCTTGAGTTACATAGCCCTTAGTAATGTTCTTTTGAAACAAGGGGAATAACTTTTGAAAAAGAGGATAGTGATTGCGGAAGAGGGGCGTGTCGGCAACACAACCGGGGTAAAGAGAGGTGAAAGTGATCCCCGTGGATTCATGATAGCGACGGTGCAATTCTCTCATGGTTAAGATATTGCAAACTTTGCTCTCTTTGTAAGCACGGACTGGCTCAAATTTTTTGCCATTTGCCATCGAGATTGGTGGTTTGAAGCCTTTTTCAAATCCTTCAAGATTACCGAGATCTGGCTGTGGTGGAATCTTGCCGCCCAATTCATCGGGATTATGGGTGACGGTTCCTAAAATGACGACGCGGCGATCGCCGTAGGTAGATTTTTTGATGTCATCTAGGAGCAGATTGACCAGCAAGAAATGACTCAGATGATTGGTGGTCATGGTTAGCTCAAAGCCTTCAGGCGATCGCTGTGGTTCTTTGAGCAGAGGTGTATAAACCGCCGCATTGACGACAATCGCCTCAAGCGATCGACCCGTCGCACGGAATTTAGCCACAAATTCATGCACACTCACCAAGGAGCCAAGATCAACTTGAATGACCTCATATTTATCTTTGGCAATGCCTACGGATTCCGCCGCTTTGTGGGTTTTATCAATATTGCGGCAAGCCATAACGATGAACCAGCCTTTATCGGCAAGAGCCTTGGCTGACCAAAGCCCAACCCCTGAAGATGCGCCTGTGATAATGACTGTAGGTTTTTGTGGATATGACATTTTTAAGAATAACTTGATAAACTTTGTTTAGAATTTTACAGTGATTTGGGGTAATGTGAAACTTAAGAGTTTTTGCTAAAAGTCTCACTTGCTAATGCTTTCAGTCCAAACCATAGGGGACTGCCTAGGCACTCCCTTATCTAAACTGATCGCGTCATTTGAATTCGATAGCGTTCTTTCTTGGTAATCATAATGTCGCCAATGGTGACGCGCCCTTTGCCACGAATCGCAATCAGGTCGCCTGTTTTTACTTGATAGCTAGGCTGAGAAACGGTTTTCCAATTAACGCGCACATCTTCGCCGCTAATTAAGTCCACCATTTTGCTGCGGGACATTCCGAAACCAAAGGATGCGACCGCATCTAGCCTCAAGGATGCCTCCGTGGAAGTAATTTCTTTGGTAACGGGGATGCGAATTTTTAAATCTTCCCATGCGATCGCATTGACCTTTACGGGAACAGTCCGCACTTGGTTAAAATGCAGTTGCAAATATTCGACTAGTTCAGGCACAACGATCGCCTGTGCGCCCTTTTCGCCTAGGACATTGATATCGCCAACCTTTTGGCGCTCGATCCCAGTACCAAGGATCGAGCCTAAGAAATCGCGATGGGTTGCCGTATCAAACAAAAAATTACCTGAAATCGAGATGGGCGTGAGGCTGACTAGTGATGGATCGAGAGGCAACTCGGAACGGGCGATCGCCAGTCTTTGACGTTCAGCCTGTTCATAGCCACCCCATGCCAAGCAATGGATCTCGGTCATCTTACCGAATACTCGGAGTGCTTCGGTAATTTCAGGTGGTGATAGGAAATCACTGCACACGACTTCCCATGTCTGAATAGCGCGATCGCCCAAATCTAGCAAGCGGCTGAGGGTATCGCGATTTTCAACATGATGTAATAGGTCACGAGGTAGCATTAAATTTCATCAAATTCCTCTTCGGGAATGCGTTGTTTGGACTTGTCAGGAATTTTGGTTTCGCCCCAAGCATCACGGATCTGCTGTTGGGTTTCATTGCGAAAATCAGGCTTTGAGGTGGTGGGGTAATCATCCTCAAAATCATCGTAATCGTCATCGTAATTATCAATGGGCTTTGGCGGCGGCGCGATCGGGCGCGATGGTTCAGGACGAACTTCGGCTCTAGCTTGACGACGCTGTTGCTGGGGTGGATTTACAGGCACACGTTCCTCAGCCCAATTATCGCCATCATCCCATGATTGTTCTTGGCGATAGACGGGGCGTTGTTGCTGGGGTGGCGGTGAATAGGTGCTTCTGGTTCCTGATGACAGGGCATTATCGCGAATGCTGGTAGTGGGGGGCAGATAGTCATCCTCGAAGTCATCTTCCCAAGGTGCTTTGCCTAGTCCTAGACGTTCGAGCAAGCCCTTGCTAAGCTGCGTCATCCGATCTTCCATGCCCTCAGTCACAATGATGCGATCGCGCCCCACGGCAATAATTTCATTCACATCAATTTCGTAAGTGCTAATCAAGCTGGCAGGAATAATTGGATTACCAATTGAGGCAACAATCAAAAATAACAAATCACCTGTTTCAGGATCAAATTTAAAATCGCGTACCTTACCCAGTAATTCCCCTGACTCAGTAACGACTTCATTGTTGATCAGAGTGGTGTATCGCTCAGTAACCAAGATGTCCTCAAGGACTGACTCATCATCAACTAAGATCGCGTCAGGACCGAGTAAATCGATATTATTGAGGGACATAAAAAATGTGTCACCAATGCCAATCGGTGTACCAGGGATGAAGCGCTCAGCGACAGTAACACCTGTAACGCCACGCTGATCGACATCTAGCCAGATTTGCGTTACGATGCCAAGCCGAATAGCTGATCGCTTGCTAAAGACCTGCAAACCTAAAACGGCGGCACGTTGACGAAGATTTTCCGATTGCATCATGGCGGTGACGTAGCTCTATATGATTCCTTACAAGTGGGGATGCCCTATGAAGTGGGGCAAGTAACTAAACAGAAGAGTAAATATCTAGCCCTGATTCTAGCAGACTAGATCCCCGTCGGTATTCTAACGTTTGTTGATCAATACTTATTGAATAGTGTTTACCAAGGATTTTGATATGCGCCGCACTTGTTTGCTGTACCAAAGCGATCGCCCAATTCCCTATTTGACCGCATGGCAATGGCAAAAAGAATTAGTGGAGGAACGCAAACAAGCAAAGCGTGAGGGTAAGGATTTACCAGATGTATTACTTCTAGTAGAACATCCTGCTGTGTATACATTGGGGCAAGGCTCAAGTTTGGAATTTCTCAAATTTAATCCCGATGATCCTAATATTGAATGCCATCGCATCGAGCGCGGCGGTGAAGTTACGCACCATGCGATCGGGCAATTAGTTGCCTATCCAATTCTCAATCTCGATCATCATCAACGGGATCTCCATTGGTATTTGCGGCAACTAGAAGAAGTAATCATTCAAGTCTTAGCTAGTTATGGAGTTCCTTCCCAACGTATTCAAGGCTTAACAGGCGTATGGATTGATCGGGCTGGTCAATCACAAAAAATCGCCCAAGTGGGAATTAAAGTCAGTCAATGGATTACGATGCATGGTTTCGCTTTAAATATCTGCATGGATCTATCGGGCTTCGATCGCATTGTTCCCTGTGGCATTAGCAATTGCCAAGTATGTAATCTCAGTCAATTTGCGCCTAATGTGAATTTTGTAGGGGTGAAAAAGGCGATCGGGCAAACCTTTGCCCAAGTCTTTGATTTGGAAATGCAATTGCAGGCGATCGGCTGACTGAGAAATCATTTATTCTTCGGTTGATTCTTTGAAATTGCTACTTTCATATTCTGCCATCTAGCGATCGCTATCAGGAGAGATGGTTTATCGTTCAAATAAGCGAATTATTTTTGGTAATGCGGCTTCATTGAAATGACAATTGTGAATACTGCCATCCACCAGAATATCTAAATAGCGATCGCTTTACAATGGAACATCTTGAGGTCAGACAAAGCGATCATCACGAAATCTCTAGATGTTGCCGTATTATTTGACGAATCTCGGTACATCCAGAAAAAGCATTATTGGCAATTGCTTGGTCGGCAGATATACCAGGTTATCGGAACTCAATAGCATAAGCTGTTAGCTCATCAAGTTCGTTTCGTAGGTTTTCCCAACTTGGCTCTACTGTCAAGAATGCATCTAACAATTTCGTTAGGTCATGGGTTCTACCAAAAGCAATATTGCTTTTGGTAGACAGGCTTTTAACAAACGGAGCGAAATTGCCCTTCCTCGCCGACTCGCGAAGCAGGGAGGGGATGAAAGCGACCAGAAAATAAACTGAGCGATCGCGAATCAATATCGATTAGAATTAGGTCATGGTAACACGGCGTAATACATTCAGGCTTTATCCAAATGCTGCTCAAGAGAAAGTCCTCTATGAGTGGCGGCGGTTACATTGCTATCTGTACAACTCTGCACTTGCAGACCGTAGAGACAGTTATCAGCGTGAAAATAAGTCTGTTACCTATTTCGATCAACAAAACCGATTGCCAGAATTTAAAAAAGTATGGGTTGAGTACAAAGAGATTGGTTCGCAAGCATTACAAGCAACTCTAAAACGAGTTGACTTTGCATATCAAAGATTCTTTACCAAGAAGGGCGGCTATCCCAAATTCAAGTCAATACGCCATTATTCGGGATGGATATATCCTGCTGGTTCAGGATGGAAAGCCCTAACTGATGGTGTAAATGGCTATTTGGATTTGTCTAATCTAGGTAAGATCCAAATGCGTGGGTCAGCAAGGCAATGGGGAAATCCTAGTACTTGCACCATACTTAATCGCAATGGGAAATGGTATGCGTCTATTACCGTAAATTGTGAGTTAGTCTGCGTTGCTGGCGATGGCGCAATCGGTTTAGATTTTGGAGTACATCATGCTGTGGCGATGAGTGACGGTGAAATTATTGAGGCTCCTAAATTCTTAGCAAAAGCTGCTAAGGATATCAAAAAAGCCAGCAAAGAAAAACGCCGCAAACGATCGCCAAATCGTAAAAAGAAGATTAAAGCTTCTAATCGATACAAAAAAGCACAGCGCAAAGGCTCTGTACTAATCCGCAAGGTTGGCAGACAGAGACAAGATTGGGTGCATCAGGTAAGTAGCAATACGGGCTTCGTCAAACGTGGAGAATCAAGCTCTACTGCAAACCCTACTTATTGTGGCGGGTTGCAGCAACTTGGCTCGAAGAAGCGTAAAAAACACTCTCTACTTGATGGGAATTTAGAAACCCCATCCTCGCGTAGCAGGGTGGGGTAGTTCATCTAAAAAAGAGTTTCGGCGTGAAGTGTTGAGTAAATCCAAACAAAAAATGCAACAGAAAATAATTGTCATTGGGGCGGGAATTGGCGGATTAACGGCGGCGGCTTTGTTGGCAAAGCGTGGCTATGAAGTCATCGTTTACGATCTTGCCATTGTGGCGGGTGGCTGTGCATCTACTTTTAAACGGCGCGGATTTACCTTTGATGTGGGCGCGACACAGGTGGCAGGGTTGGAATCTGGCGGGATTCACGATCGCATATTTCGCGAACTAGAAATCGAAATTCCCACCGCAACCGATTGCGACCCAGCCTGTGCAGTGTTTTTACCCAATGAACGAGAACCGATTAATGTCTGGCGCGATCGCCCTAAGTGGAAAGCAGAAAGGCAAAAACAATTTCCCCATAGCGAACCATTTTGGGATTTTCTAGAAGATTTATTTTGGCGTAGTTGGCGCTTTCAATCCCGCGATCCGATTCTGCCTCCGCGCAATCTTTGGGATATTTGGCAATTAATAAAAGCTTTGCGGGTCGATACTTTAGCCACGGTTCCCTATACTTTTTCGACCGTGGGCGATGCGTTGCGTGGTTTTGGTTTGGCGCACGATCAAAGATTACGCACCTTTCTCGATTTACAATTAAAGCTCTATTCACAGGTGAACGCTGAAGAGACGGCTTTACTTTACGCAGCAACGGCTCTAGCGGTTTCCCAAACTCCTTTAGGGCTATTCCATCTCCAAGGCAGTATGCAGGTATTGAGCGATCGCCTAATGGAGAGTATCGAGCGCGATGGTGGAAAGGTATTAATGCAGCATCGGGTTAGTGAGATCAAGGAAAAAGGAAAAAGGAAAAAGGTAAAGATAGAGAATCTCAGAACGAGGGAAATTTGTTGGGATGAGGCGGATCATGTGGTGGCGAATGTGACGGTGAATAATTTTGTGCAACTTTTGGGTGAACAAGTTCCTAAGGGTTACGCAAAAAGGGTTGCCAATCTCAAACCTGCTGCCGTTGCGTTTGTTGTTTATTTGGGGGTCGATCGCGCCGCCATCCCCGCCGACTGTCCGCCACATTTGCAATTTTTAGAAGCCTATGAAAACGCGATCGCGGGTAAACCACACTCGCTATTTGTATCCGTTAGTAAGGAAGGAGATGGACGTGCGCCAGTGGGAAAAGCAACGATTATCGCTTCTGAATTTACAGAAGCAACGGTTTGGTATGGTGATCAAGATTATCGAACTCTCAAACAGAAATTTACGGAACGGGCGATCGCGCAATTAAGTACCTACTTCCATCTCAATGACCAAACGATCATTCACATTGAAGCGGCGACACCACAAACCTTTGAGCGTTATACAGGACGCGATCGCGGCATCGTTGGTGGTGTGGGAATGCGGGTTTCTACCTTTGGCCCCTTCGGTTTTGCCAATCGCACTCCCCTCAAAAATATCTGGCTAGTGGGCGACTCCACTCACCCCGGCGAAGGAACCGCAGGCGTAAGTTATTCTGCGCTCACAGTGGTAAGGCAAATAGAGCAATCATTCTAATACATACTTTTTGTAGCGCGGCAAAGCCGCGCTACAAAAAGTAGTACAGCCTGTTGAGGTTTTGAGTAGTACAGAAAAATTTTTAAAAGCGGTGCGATGCGCCGCTTTTAAAAATTTTTCTGGGTTTCAAGTAAACGTAAAGCGCTGTAATTTATGACTTCAGGGCAAAAGGTCGCCAAGGTAAATCACTATCACCAGTCAGAAGCAAGTCTTTAGTAATTTGAGCCGTCACAGGAGCCATCATTACCCCATTGCGATAATGCCCTGTGGCGATCAACATATGGGGATGATTTGGCACAAAACCTAAAATAGGGGATTGAAATCCATCGGGTCTAGGGCGATCGCCTGCCCATGTTTCTAAAACTTCCGCCCTAGCAAAAGTGGGACACCATGCGATCGCCTGTTCTAGTAACAGGGTCACATTCGCCTGACGCGGTAACGGCGCATACTCAAATTCTAGCGTCGCTCCCAGCCAATATTGATCATCACCGAGTGGCACGATATTAATATCTGAGCCATCCTCATTTTCCGCATGAACGATCGCTTTAAGATTGAGATTTGGGACTTTTACCCGCACAGCTTGACCGCCCACAGGCTGTAATAAATCTTGAGTTTGATTTTTTAAAAACGTGGCAACCAAAGGATTAGACCCCAAGCCTGATGTAATCACAAGGCGATCGCTAGAAATATCTTCTAAGTTCTTCACTGGTCTATTCCAAAGAAATTTCACGCCATTTTCAGTAGCCGCACTGACCAAAGCCTTGACTAACTGAGGAGGATGCACCGCCCGATCGCAGGGACTGAATAACCCACCCTCCGCTTGCCATTGCGAAAATCGCTCAATAATTTTTTGATGCTCCAGCCATTGCAACTCAAAGCCCTGTTTTCTGCGAATTTCGATCAGCGATCGCGCTGTGGTTTCCGCATTAGGCGATCGATATAAATTTAAAAGACCGTTGCGGTTGTAGAGGATATCTTGATTAGTTTGCTCAGTTAACTCAGAGATTAAGCGATCGTACTTACTTAAACTAGCCAAGCGCAACCTGACTAAAGTTCCCCTAGCCTTAGCGCTACACACGGCCATTAATACCCCCAAAGAAGCCCCAGTTGCCACCATGGCAGGATCAGACTTTGCCTCCATAACCGTCACCTCTAGCCCATCAGTAATTCGGCATTTGCTTAGCTCATAGGCAAGCATTGCCCCAATAACACCGCAACCAATAATAGTGATATTTTTCATAAATTATTAAACTATAGCTACAGCGCTTTGCACTTTTTTAAAACCTAGACAAATTTTCAAAAAGCTTGATTTGCAAGCTTTTTGAAAATTTGTCTGTTTGGATGGTCAAAAACCGATAATTAGAGATGTGGCGCAGTGCGCCACATCTCTAATTATCGGTTTTGATCAGTAACGAAAGTCAATGCTAGACTTTTGGAATAAACGCAAATCCTGTAGCATTTGCGCTTAAAGATCTCATCACCTTGCAAAATTACTGCATTAAACCCCGTGATTACGCTTAACTTGCTGCATCCTATCGAAGCTATTCCTATCCAAACATGGACATTTGAATCTGAGCCTGTAATTCGGATTGGGCGATCGGGCGATAATGACGTAATCCTGTATAGCTCAGTTGTTTCTCGATACCATGTCGAGATCCATCGTCACTCTCTACATTGGGAAATCGTCAATATTGGCGCAAATGGTACATATATCAACGATCAACAGATTGACAAAGAACGGGTAGAAAACGGGATCATTTTTCGACTTGCGGCAACTGGTCCTAAATTGCAAATTTTACTAGATAGGTCATCTCCTCTTACGCCTTCGCAGCAATCTACTACCAATAAATCCAGCACACCTGTTAAACCCACCGATAGTCGTCCCACTTTCATGCCCCGCAAGTAATAAGCTAACCAATACAGCACTTTGCGCTTACTTGAAACCCAGAAATATTTTTGAAAGCGGCGCTTTCAAAAATATTTCTGTACTACTGAAAGCCACAATATCAATATGGGCGATCGCCATATTGGTATTGTATTTTGTACAAATTTGTACAAATTTGTATAAATTTATATAAATTTATACAAATTTAAATGATCGCCAAGCGATCGCCAATATCGTAATATTATAGACTCAGCATAATTTGACACTTGCTGAAAGTATTGCCAAAAAGTTGGCATGACTTGGCAAAGGCTGGCAAAAAATGTTTTTTGATTTCTAGATATATTCAATCTAGGCATACTTAATCTAGGCATATTTAATAATGAAGGTCACTCTAGAGAAGCTTCCCGCTAGTCAAATTGGTTTTGACATTCAAGTAGAAGGGGCAAAGTCTCAAGCAATATACGATCGCATTGTCAAAGACTTGACACGCACGATCCAAGTCCCCGGTTTTCGCAAAGGTAAAGCCCCACAACAGCTTGTACTCAGACAAATTGGTAGTCAGCGACTCAAAGCAAATGTTCTCGAAGAGTTGCTAGAAAAAACCTTAAACGAAGCTCTTGCCGAAAACAAAGAAGTTAAAGATAAAGCTTTAGGCGGTTTTCAACTAATCACGGATATTGAAACCCTTGTCCAAACCTTCACCCCCGGACAAGAAGTATCTTTTAAGGCCGCGATCGATGTTGAGCCAGAAGTTACTCTTGCTAAATATCAAGGCTTTAGCATTAAAGCTGAGGAAATTAAACCCGATCTTACGGAAGTCGATCGCAACTTGCGTGAATTCCAAGTGCGTAAATCTACATTAGTACCCGTCGAAGATCGCGCCATCGAACTAAATGACGTAGCTACTGTTGATCTCAAAGTGCTTGATCGCGAGACTGGCGAAGAATTGCCCGACGCTGGCGAAGATGATTTTCAGTTAGATGTTGATGAAAAAGCCTTTATCCCTGAAGTCGTCAAAGCGCTCATCGGTGCAAAAATCGATGATGTCGTGGAAGTTGAGTCCGTTTTCCCCCAAGACTATTACCCCGAAGAATATGTCGGCAAGGAAATTAAGTATGTAATTACAGTCAAATCACTGAAGGGGCGTGAATTACCAGCCCTTGATGATGAATTTGCTAAATCGATCAGCGACAAGGAAACGATCGCCGAATTGCGTGAACTTTTAGAACAGCGTGTCATTGATGAAGCTGAGTCTAAGACTAAGGCAAATAAAGAAACCGCCATCCTTGATGCCCTCACCGCCGAACTGGAAGTAGATTTACCTGCAACATTGGTACAGCAAGAACTCGACTTTTTGGTAAGACAGCAAGCCAGCTACCTGCAAGAGCGCATCGATCCTGCGATGGCTAAGCAACTATTCACCAAGGAATTGGTTGAAGAAATGCGTCGCCTCAATTATCCAGAAGCCGTCAAACGCCTCAGACGCAAGATTGCCCTCGATGAAATCGTCAAGCAAGAAAAAATTGTTGCTGATGAAGCTGCTCTCAATGAAAGAGTCGCTGGTATTTTAGAAGCGCTCAAAGGTCAAAATATTGATCCCGATCGCTTGGCTACCGTCATTAGTGAAGAAATCTTGACCGAAAATGCACTCACATGGTTGCTTGAGCATTCTGAGGTCGAGATGGTTGAGCAAGGCACGCTCAAGCCCCCAGCCGATGAAACCCTCGCAAGCATTGAGCCAGAAATCGATGCTGATGGAGTGGTCACGGTTGACGCAACCTCTGAAGAAGCGTAAAACAAATAAGGGGCGCACAGCGCCCCTTATTTAGTTAAAATTTCAGATTGCGTAAATACCTGCAACCAGAATTACAACATACCAACAGTATTTTTAAGTCATAATAGCTTTCAAACAGGTATTGTAAAACTCAAGCAATGCTTGAAATACTGCATCAAAATTATGGTGAATTCAAAACGAATGTTCCCTTTATCTAGTCAACTAACATCTAGTCAATTCGCGATCGCATCAATCCAAAATCAGGTTGTACCGATGGTGGTCGAGCAATCAGGTAAAGGCGAGAGAGCATTTGATATCTTTTCGCGCTTATTGCGAGAACGGATTATTTTCTTGGGTTCGCAAGTCGATGACACCAGCGCCAATTTGATCATGTCCCAGCTTTTATTCCTAGAAGCCGAAGATCCTGAAAAAGACATTTATCTGTATATCAACTCCCCAGGTGGCTCCGTCTACGCAGGGATGGCGATCCTCGACACGATGAACCATGTCCGTCCCGATGTCTGCACCATTTGCATGGGTCTAGCTGCTAGCATGGGAGCATTCCTCCTCGCGGCTGGTGCTAAGGGCAAGCGGATGTCATTGCCAAATGCAAGGATCATGATTCACCAGCCCCTTGGTGGCGCTCAGGGTCAAGCTGTGGATATTGAAATTCAAGCGCGGGAAATTTTGTACATTAAGCGATCGCTCAACGAGATGTTAGCCGAAAATACAGGTAAGCCCCTTGAACAGATCGAGCAAGACACTGAGCGCGATTTCTTCATGTCCCCTGCCGAAGCTCAGCAATATGGTTTAATCGATCAAGTTTTAACCAATGCTAACAGCCCTCAGCCATCTGTCCTCTCCCTAGTCTAGCCACAGCGAGATAGCTTATGCCCAGTAAATATGACTCTCATTTAAAATGTTCTTTCTGTGGTAAATCGCAGGAGCAAGTACGCAAGCTCATTGCAGGACCGGGGGTATACATTTGTGATGAGTGCGTGGATTTGTGTAACGAAATCCTTGATGAGGAGTTATTTAATAGCGCTCCACCCCAATCTGCTCAGCGTAAAGATCCTGCCAACGAAAAGCGTAAAACCAAAACTGCGGCAAATCTCAACCTCAATCAAATCCCCAAGCCTCGCGATATCAAGCGCTATCTTGATGAGAATGTAGTCGGTCAAGATGAAGCCAAAAAGGTTTTGTCTGTCGCCGTCTATAACCACTACAAGCGTCTGAGTTTTCTGGAATCATCAGGCAAAGGGCAGGTTGAAGATGGCGTTGAACTTCAGAAATCAAACATTTTACTGATTGGTCCTACGGGCTGTGGTAAAACCCTTTTGGCACAGACCTTGGCCGAAATGCTAGATGTGCCTTTTGCGGTTGCTGATGCCACCACCCTCACCGAGGCAGGATATGTCGGTGAAGATGTGGAAAATATTTTGCTACGGTTATTGCAAGTCGCCGATCTCGATGTTGAAGAAGCTCAACGCGGCATTATTTATATTGATGAAATCGATAAAATTGCGCGTAAAAGCGAAAATACTTCGATCACCCGCGATGTGTCAGGTGAAGGCGTACAACAGGCTTTGCTGAAAATGCTAGAGGGGACGATCGCCAATGTACCGCCGCAGGGTGGACGTAAGCACCCTTATCAAGACTGCATCCAGATTGACACCAAAAATATTTTATTTATTTGCGGTGGAGCCTTCGGGGGGATGGAAAAGTTGATCGAGCAACGCATTGGCAAGAAATCGATGGGATTTGTGCAGCAGGGGGAATCGATTCCCCGTGAAAAGCGGACTGCCGAGATTCTGAAAAACTTACAACCTGATGATCTAGTTAAGTTTGGGATGATTCCCGAATTTATCGGTCGTGTACCTGTGAGCGCCGTACTCGATCCTCTGGACGAGAAAGCATTGATGGCAATTTTGACTGAGCCTCGCAGTGCGTTAATCAAGCAGTATCAGAAACTTTTGAAAATGGATAATGTCCAGCTTGAGTTTCAGCCCGATGCAGTACAGGCGATCGCGAAGGAAGCCTATCGACGGAAAACGGGGGCAAGAGCATTACGCGGTATTGTTGAGCAGTTAATGCTAGACATGATGTATGAGTTGCCTTCGCGGAAGGATGTAACTAAGTGTTTAATCACTCGCGATATGGTGGAAAAATTATCCACAGCAGAGATATTACAACACCCTGCCTCAATGCCTAAGCCTGAGTCAGCATAGAAAAAAAGCCTCGCGAAGCGAGGCTTTTTTGTATGTTTGAGTAATATCAATACCTGCGATCGCCTTAAGTTACGGCGTTTTTCTCATAATGCGGCTCTTGCTTAAGACATCCAATAACATTTTTGTTGAACAATTTTGCACTTAGCATCTCTCTTTTGCCCTTTCATCGAAAAATTGGGTAGAAACCCCGTCCTTCTAGGACGGCTTTATGTTGTAGAATATAGCAAGTTAAGAGCGATAACCAAGTTTTTAGCTACCAAATTTAACTTGTTGAATACCGCAGGGCTTGCGGGAAGGCTAAAGCCTAAAGTCTGCTGAGCGAACATAAGACCGAAAAACTCCTTGAGGGTAGAGGCAGTTGCGAAACCCCAGAAATGGGAAGAAACAGAAACCTAAGTCGTGAGTCTTAGGAATCCCCGTCGCTTCAGCGCGGGGTGGATGTCAAAAGCTAAATCATGCTCAGCAAAACTAATCACCTGCACCCGTTTCGGCGTAGGTGACTCATACACCCGATACACCAAACGAAAGCAAACACCGTTATAGTCAATCTCCAAGGCCCGATAATGCTTTAAATCGCCCCGCAAATCATGGCTAGGCAACCCAAAGCAACCATAAGGATCTTCAGTAAAAGCAGTATTACAGATTTCTTGAAAATCTCTTTGCAACTCTGCGGTTAACTCAGGTAAATCTTGCTGACGCACCAAATTATGCACTCTTAGCAAGTACTTCGACTTTGTAGCCACGATTTTTTAAATACTCCAAACTAGCATCAACATCAACCTCTTCACCCTCTTCAATAACCGTGATCCATTGGGATTCATCCTCCTCATCCGCTAAACGGGCGATCGCCTTCGCCTCTGCTGACTGGGGCGCAAGTTCCACACCTAATGCTTGGTAAACCTGCCGTTTTTGTTCCTTGGGCAAAGTTTGAATCAGCGCCAGCAAACTCGCAAATGACACTTGGGCGTTAATAGACAACAAAGCCAACTCATGGGACGGTTCAATCACTTGCTCAATTACTTGCTCAATTACAAGAGCATCAACTTGTTCAGTTTGTTCAGCAGGCTTTTCAGTTACTTGCATAGATTTAACACTCCAATAATTGCTCTAACTCTCGCACCTCAGCCGCTATAAATGATTCTAGCTTGAGCCGTCCCGTCGTTATCTCTGGCAAGGCGATCGCTATTTCAATCGGGATATTTTAACTTAAAAATTTAAGCTAAGATTGTGGCAATTCCTGACGCGAAGATATTAGTCGGTGCTATGTTTTACGGGGGGATTTACAGCATGGGCGCTGAGATTGGTTAAGTTTTGGTAAGCTGTAACCAATGGTAAGTCAGGAAAAGCAAAGTTGAATTACAAGCGTACATTTGCAGAACTGGAGAAAAAAGCTGTCAAGTGGTGGCCGAAAGAATTAGAAGCAACGGTTGCTGCTGAGAGTGTCATTCCCAAGTTAATTGCAACCCAAGATCGGTTTATCAGTATTCTGAAACTGTCGGGCGATAATCCCGATCAGATCTTTGATGTTTTGCAAGCATCGGGAATGTTGGCGAATCTATTTCTCAAACATCTGGTTATTCTCGCTGATTATGGAGGCGAATTAATTAAGCGATTGGGGCGAGAGTTCACAGAAACCTTTGCAGTTGATCCAGTTACAAATCGGCGAGTGATGCAGTATGTATTAGAGCCTTTACGAGAATTTCTATCACAAGATTATCAATTAACCCGAAATGGTTCCATCATTCTCAATGGCTATGACAAGAGTGATGGAATGCCATTTGATGTAGTCGTTGAAAAGGATGCAAAGAAAATTGGTATAGAAGTTAGTTTCCAAGTGACGACCAATAGCGTGATTGAACGCAAATCTGGACAAGCAGAAAATCGCTTTAGATTGATGAATGAAAATGGATTTTGGATTGCCTATGTGATTGATGGTGCTGGTAATTTTCAGCGATCGTCAGCTATAGGAACTATTTGCAATTTCAGTGACTGTACAGTTGCTTACTCAAAAGCAGAAATCGCAGTTTTAGCAAACTTCATTCAAGAGAAATTAAATGATTAATTTTATTGATTTATTTGCTGGTATTGGTGGAATGCGTTTGGGCTTTGAGCAAGCGATGCAAGAGCTTGGCATTCAAACTAAATGCGTATTATCTTCAGAAATAGATAAATACGCTCAAGAGACGTATGAACTTAATTACAAAGAGAAGCCAGAGGGTGACATTCACGATATTAAGCAATTTCCAAAGTTCGACTTTCTCCTTGCGGGTTTTCCTTGTCAGCCATTCTCATACGCTGGCAAACAAAAAGGATTTGTGGATACTAGAGGGACTTTGTTTTTTGAGATTGAAAAACTTTTAAGTGAATATCAACCAAAAGCATTTTTATTGGAAAATGTTCGGGGTTTAACTAGTCACGATCAAGGACGTACTTTTAAAACAATTATTGATCGATTACAAAATTTAAACTATGGTGTATCTTATCTAATTTTAAATAGTTCAAACTTTGGTACTCCTCAAAATCGTGTCCGCGTATATATTTTAGGGCTTTATAATCAACAACCAGTTTTATCTCTAAAGTCTGATTTGGGCGCGACAGATTCCCATGAGTTTAAGCGATCGCTTAGTCAGCTTACGTTATTTGATTCATTCTCTAATTCTAATAATACTAAAGTTGTTGCTGATATTTTAGAAGCAAATCCAAGTGCTAAGTATGATTGTTCTCAAGATTTTATAGATAGATTGCTAAAATTCACAGGGAATAATCCCAACAAACTACATGGATATAGATTAATCGATCATCGCAATGGCAATTCAATCCATTCATGGGAATTGGGAATTAAAGGGGAATGTAATGATTTAGAAATTGAGTTTATGAATGAGTTAATTGCTAATAGGCGAAAGAAAAAATTTGGTACGCACCAAGATGGGAAAAAGCTTAATCTTGATGAAATTAAAACCTTTTTTGACCATGAAAACCTTATAGAAATCATGAGGGAGCATCTCACTTTGGCGATGAGTAATTATACTTAGCATCAAAAGTGCCTAAAATCGTTGTTTTTAGTATTGGCAATATGCGATAAATAAATGATATTCATAATATTTTCTTTATTGTTTAAGCCTAAAACGTTGAGGTTTCGTTATAAGTATTTATGCTTAGTTCCAAAGTGAGATGCTCCCAATCATGAAATCATGAATAGTTTGATTTGCAAAGGTTATCTCAAAGAGACAGAAGGTAGATATAATCCTGTAGCTGGCAATATGTCCTTTGAGGTATTCAAGTTCCTAGATCCTCAAAGTATATCGATTACGCTTGTATCTAGTGATGCTCATAAGTTAGGGGTAGTTCATAATGGCAGAATAAGGCGAATTACGCCAAGAGAATGTGCGAGATTACAGGGATTTCCTGATTCTTTTATTTTGCATCCTAAAGATACCTATGCTTATCGTCAGTTAGGTAATTCGGTGTCAGTACCTGTAGTTAGAGAGGTGATCTTGGATTTGTTCAGTCAAATCAATGTTTTGAGTGTTGCATGAAGTAAAATTCTGTTTTGATGGTTATTGGCGATCGCTATTCGGCAACTCATAAGGCTCAATACCGTTTTGTTTGAGCAAAGATTCATAGTAATCGCGCTCACGGCGGATCTCGTCATTGATCGCAAAGCCTTCACCCAGATTAGCAAGGGCTGTCTCGAGAGTTTTGATTTTTGCGGTTGTAGATTCATTTCGCTCCTGTTCAGTACGAATTACCCCAAAAGCGTTGTCAAATCTACGTTCTAGTGACTCTGCAATTAATGCACCAGAAAGAATAAAAGCGTTTTTATTACCTTTGAATGCACGATAGAGCCAATATGCTGCAACGACTTCTAGAGGTAAGGCATTAATGCGGGTTTGACCTCTTACATCTGGTTCAGATTCGACCTCAATGACATCGGGTGTGTAATCCGTAAAAGCTTCTCCCAGCAATAGTTTGGAGTCATTTGTCTTTAAAAAACGTAATGCGTAAACTGGAGCATCCGCGATCGCTGATGCCGCTCCTGCTTGAGACATCCGATAACTGCCATCGGGTAGCATAAAAGCATCGACGGTTAATGCGCCGATCGCTACGGTGGCACGGGTTGCTTTAATTGATTCGCTCATAAATTTTAGATTTAGTTGTCTTTGGGGAGATCGCTATTTCAATCGGGATATTTTAACTTGAAAATTTAAGCTAATATTGTTGCAACTCCTGACGCGAAGATATTGTCGCCGCTATGTCATATAGGGTTGATTGACGGCATGGTTGTTACTGAGATTTGTTTAGATAGTTATTTGCGATCGCTGGTAAGTGCTTATCAGCAATGGTGTCGCTTGTATACGCTGACAGATGCGACAGGACGGGAATCGCAACGGGTAGAAAGCGATCGCATTGCTCCTGCTTTTTTTTGATTTTGGCTTGATGGTGCAGACGGTGGAGCCGCCAAAGGCTGAGCAGGAAAGTGAATTAGAGGGCGATCGCTAAAGAAAAAGATGATGTTGCCTATGAAGAGCAGACTTTTGACTATTTTGATTTTGGATAAGTTAAGAATAATTACAAGAATATCGCTGTAATTCTAAAAAATCGGAGAATGTAGTGCTATTATGTAAAGCTGTGTTAATTTGCTTTTTGGAAGTCCCAAAATGATTCCTGACAATGAGAACTTAGCGATTTATGAAATGATTTTTGAATTGAGATGCCGACAGAGAAAAGGTTCCGAATTTCAGTCTTTCTTTGAGAAAATTATGTTCAAGCTAGATCCAAGTTTTATAGCAATTAAACCTTCTGGAAAAGAAGGTGACTGGAAGTGTGATGGATTTTCAAAAAACACAGGTACAGTTTATCAATGCTACTCACCAGAAGACTTAAGTAAAGGTTCAACAGCGTCAAAAGCAGCGAAAAAAGTCAAGGATGACTTTGAAGGAGCTAAAATTCATTGGGATAAAGAGATGCGCCAGTGGATATTTGTATGGAGTGCTGACGGTCAACTTCCACCACAAGTTCTTAAAGCTTTAACGACAATAGAAGCAGAAAATCAAGACTTGACAATTGATAACTGGAGTCAAGAATCTCTATGGAGAAAAGTATCCCAACTTGCTAAAAATGAGTTAGAAATAATTATAGAATTTTCGCTAAATCTAGCAGCCGCACCAGAAACAACTGCAATAGAAGTCGAAAGTCTTTTATCTTATTTAACTCGACAAGAATTAGAGCCGATTCAAACAGATTTAGGACACATTGATCTTCAAGATAAATTAGACAAAAACAACTTAACTCCGAGAGTTCAAACTTTGATAAAAAATGCGATGCCAATAGTTAAGATAGTAGAAGACTATACTAGAAGACATCCAGATATAGAGTATTCTGGTATCATAGCTCAAGTGTTGACTAATAAGTATCGTTCACTTTTAAAAGAAAATAGAAGAGATTCCAATGCAATATTTTTTGCTTTAATTAATTTTGTCTCTTCAGAGAAGATGGCTCAAGATAAGTTTTTTTGGGCTTCTATTGGAATTGTTTCACATTATTTTGAATTATGCGATATATTTGAAAGATGATCCTTCCTACAAAACATATTGACACAAAAAGATCTCTCATTTGGTTAGGCGGATTAATTCTACAGCGATTGATGAAGCCTCAAACCGTGACATCTTTGTGGGAAGATTTAAGGAGCTATCCAGAAGTAGGCACTTTTGAAAGATTTTCTCTTGCTCTCGACTTTCTCTACACCATTGGGGTAATAGAGTTTCAAGAGCATCTACTGCGGAGGTGTACATAATGCTTTATTCTGTGCGTTGTGATCTTCTTACATTTAAAACTGTTACATTTCACAGTGGGTTTAATGCGATTGTTGCGGAGAGATCTGAACATTCAACTCATAAACAATCTCGTAATGGGAGTGGAAAAAGCTCATTAATTGAAATTATTCATTTTTGTCTTGGTGCTAGAGCTATTAAGAAAAAGGGTGTCATGGCAGAAGCCCTTCAAGGTTATACTTTCGCGATTGATCTTGATCTTGGAGGTAAGCGATTCAGTGTAAGTCGTAAGACCAGAGAGCCAAACTATGTAGTAATAGATGGAGATTGGTCAGACTGGGTCATCAAACCGACAGTAGACAAAAAAACGAAGGAGCCAAAGATATCTATAAATCAGTGGTGTTTGGTTCTCAATTGGTTAATGTTTGGGTTGTCTCCAGAAGTTAGCGAACAAAAACATTCACCTACCTTTCGCAATTTAATTTCTTATTTTGTAAGGAGGACAAGGGACTCATTTAGTAGTCCTTTCTTGCATTTTCCTAGACAACCTGAATGGCAAAAGCAAGTCGATCATACTTTTTTGCTTGGTCTATGTTGGGAGCATGCCCAGAAGTTACATGATTTGAATGAAAAAATTGAAAGCTTGTCACAATATAAGAAAGCTGCTGCTTCTGGACTTATTAGTGGATTTATAGGAAGTGTTGGAGAACTTGAAGTCACAAAAGTTCAACTGGAAGAGCAAGTTCTTAAAGAACAAGAACAGTTAAGCAACTTTAGAATTCATGAGCAATATAGACAAATAGAAGAAACTGTAAATACATTGCATGAAAAAATTCGTCGTTTTCAAAACGAAAATGTTAGCGCCCGTAAAATGCTTGAGTACTATGAAACTATCTATCAACAAGAGCAACCTGCGGATGAAAACGCAATTGCAAAAATGTATAAAGAAGCTGGCATGATATTACCTGAGCGAATCACTAGAAACCTCAGTGAAGTTCAGGAATTTCACCGAAAAGTTACAATAAATCGCAAAAACTTTTTGAAGTCGGAAATTGAGAGATTGAGAAACGAAATACAGAAAGTAGATATAGAACTTGCTGAGCTTAGAGAAGAGTATTCTTCTTTGATGTCTATTTTGCAGACTCATGGAGCTTTAGATGAGTACAGCAAATTACAGCAACATAATATGCAGGCTGTTACAAAGCTTGAGGAGATAAAGACGCGAATTGATAATCTTAAAAAATTTCAACAAGGAAGTATGTCATTGAATATAGAAAAAGATAGACTTCTTCTTGATGCTTACTCTGATTATCAAGAGAGAAGTTCTGTTCGACAAAAAGCTTTATCCCTCTTTAACTCAAATTCTGAAGCTATTCATGAGGCTCCGGGTAGTCTGATAATGAATGTTGATAAACACGGCTTTAGATTTAATGTAGAAATTGATAAATCTCAAAGTCAAGGTGTTAACCAAATGGGAATATTTTGCTATGACCTGATGCTTGCTCAAATTTGGGCTTCAAAAGATAAAAGTCCCAATATGCTTATTCATGACAGTACTATTTTTGATGGGGTAGATGAGCGTCAAATAGCTCAAGCACTTCAGTTAGCTGCCAGAGAGTCCCAAAAGCTCAATTTTCAATATATTTGTTGTCTCAATTCTGATTCAATACCATTAAAGGAATTTGATAACAGTTTTGATATTCAGCCTTATAAAATATTGGAGTTATCTGACACAGGAGAAGATGGAGGACTATTTGGAATTCGTTTTTAACCTAATCATGTCTAATGTCATACGAAACTACCTTTAATTCGTCTACCTCATAAAGTAAAAGTTGCCAAGCGATAATGTAACAAAATAGGAGTGTATATTCACAAAAGAGGCGACAACATCGGCACACAAAACAACTACTACGGCACAGACGACCCCAACACCCAAGAACTAGCCAACGAACTCGTTGAAATTCTGCAAGGAATCGTCCCTCAAATCTCCGATCCCACCAGCGAAGCAGGCAAAGAAATCATCACCGCTGCCGCAATCGAAGAGATAGAAAAGAAACCAACCCTTAAAGATCGTCTAGTTGCCGCACTTACAGCAGGTGCATTTGAAGCCATCAAAAAAATTGCCAAAAATGATTTTGTTGAAGTCTTCCTTGTCGCCTTCAAAGCAGGACTTGAAGCCAAACCTAAAAAGTAAAATTACCGTTCAAATTGAAATACCATACAATTAAAATAGCCTGAATTGAGCATCTAGTCATGAATACAGAACTTGTATCCCTTCAGCTACCCGCCAGCCTCTACGAAAAATTGCAAACAATAGCGATCGCCGAGAATACCGATGTTGTCGGTGCGATCGCTCAATTCGTAGCGATCGCCAATCAAAAAAAAAGTTGGTTACAAGACCTCGCCAACCTTCGTCAGCAAATTCAAACCGAAGGCGGATTACAACTAGGGGACACCAAAGAAGCGATCGCCGCTAAATTGCATCAAACTCGCCAAGAAATATTCGAGGCAGAATATGCTCATTTGTATCGATAGTAGCGCCCTAGTCGTGGGATTACAGGGCAAAGATCCATCAGCCACTAAAATTTTGGAATTAGTCGGAAGCGATCTAAACTTGATCGTGCCACGCCTGATCGCTCAAGAAGTTACCCGCAATCTCACTTCCCCGCAGCAAGTACGGCAATTTTATCAACTGTTCCAAAACTATAGTTTTGCTCAAATTATTGATGAACCCGTTCCACTTGTGCTAGTTGAGAAATACGTTAATCTGGGCTTACCTGCCAAAGCCGATGCCTTTATTGGCGCATTTGCCGAGTGGATGAATGTCAGCTATTTAATTTCCGAAAACAGACATTTTCTCCGTCAAGTAAAAACAAAAGCCTTTCAAATCATGGATGCCGATGAATTTGTTAAACTTTTGGAAACTGATATTCAATGAAATTAGGAATCAATAGTAATCCTGAACAATTAGACACATGGATAAACTAGAAAATTATCGTCTATACATTCAAAATCTTCTGGAAAAGCATAGTCATTTTAAAACTCAAGACGATGTACAGAGTGAGTTGATTTTTGACACCGTGCGCGATCGCTATCAACTGATGCGTATTGGCTGGAAAGGCTTGAAGCGGGTTTATCATATTGTTCTACATTTTGACATCAAAGACGGAAAAATCTGGCTACAGCAAAACACAACTGATATTGACGTAGGACAAGAGTTACTAGAGTTCGGTATTCCCAAAGAAGACATCGTGCTAGGTTTACATCCTCCCTACAAAAGACCCTATACAGGCTATGGAGTGGCTTAAATATATGTCCAAACAAACTATTACCTATCTATCCCCGCTTGATGCCCTCATCGCCGTTGCCAAAAGACTTAGCCTCTACGAAAATCAACACAAACTCGACTCTGAAGAATTTTTTCATCAATATCGCCAAGGAAAAACATCAGATGAAATTGAATTCATCGAATGGGCAAACGACTATCAACACTATCTCGCCTTGCGTCAGGAAATAGAACAGGATCTGAGCGATCAAATTACAAACGACTGGCTCGAAGAAGCCGAAGTACGCGATCTAGATCTAACCAGTGGCGAAGTAATTGGATACGAGTCAAGTCAAGTATTTGCAGACCTTCGTGACTATCTCAAAAATCTAGAAGATTATGAAGAAAAACTAGTACGAGGAGATATCCAATGGTAAAAATTATCAGAAGCGATATCGTCTAATCGATCAATCTAGAGTTCGTCAATTTAGAGAGCAAACCCACATGAAAACAGCAACCATCTCCCGCTATGTCACCCGCAACCCTGAAATCCTCTCAGGCGAACCAATCATCGATGGAACCAGAACACCAGTTAGAGCCATTGTCGAAAACTGGCGCTTAGGAGTTAGACCAGAAGAGATTCCATTACACTTACCACATCTCAATCTCGCGCAAATCTTTGATGCCCTTAGCTTTTACCTAGACAACCAAGCAGAAATCAACGAATACATCGAACGCAACCACGTTCCTGATGAACTAGTGCATCCACTTATCAAAGCTAGACTAAACCAGAGATGACTATTTTTGCTCAAATTTACATCGATGAAGATGTAGATATTCTAGTTGCTACCCTACTCATCGCTAGAGGATTAGACGCAACCACAGCAAGACAGCAAAGAACCTTAGGCGAACTCGATCCCCAACAACTAGCTTTCGCAGCATCAATGGGGCGTTGTATGCTAACCCACAACCGACTCGATTTTGAGAAACTACATACGAGTTATGTCTTGAATAACCAGACACATGCAGGAATCATCATCGCAAAACGTAGAAATCCCTATGAAATTGCTGAAAGGGTTGCCATGCTCCTTGATACCTTGACAGCCGATGAAATTGCTAATCAATTGCTCTATATTTAAAGCGATCGCTACATCAACATATAAATCCAAGACTATACTGTAAAGATAAATCAGGAGGACTGATGAACTTAACCGAATCAGCAAATACTTCCATGAAAATGTTCTCTCTAAAAGTACAAAAAGAAGGACAAATTAACATCCCTCAAGACGTGCTAAACACCCTGCAAACCCACGAAGGACAAACCCTCACCCTGCTCCAAATCGGTGAATTTGCCATAATTGTCCCCAGAATCCCCCAAGTCACAACACTGACAGAAAACTTTGTATCCTTAATGAAAGCAAGTAATGTCACAGTCGATGAACTTCTAGAAGGGCTGCAAGAAGAACGTCAAGCAATTTGGCAAGAGCAACAACAAACCAAAATCAGTGCGTAGAATATTTTTAGACTCAAGCGTTATCATTGCTGCTTGCGGTTCCCGAAGTGGCGCTAGTCATGCCGTCATCGTCATGGCAGAAATTGGGCTATTTAAAGTTCTGATTTCCGAACAAGTCATGGAAGAATGCGATCGCAATATCATCAAAAAACTACCCAAAGCCTTACCAATCCTCAAACAAATTCTAAGCGTTATTAATCCTGAAATTTTGCCTAATCCCGCGATCGCCGATGTAGTTAAATGGGAAACGATCATCGAGCCTAAAGATGCCCCTATTTTAGCCGCCGCCTTATTAGCTCAAAGCGATCGTCTTTTGAGTCTCAATACCAAAGACTTTACCCCTAACGTAGCCCAGCAAAGCGGATTAAAACTCCAAACACCCAGCGAGTTTATCCAAGAGATTCGCTCAATTCTTACACAAGAACTGTAATCAACTCAAAGCTTCTTGATACCTTGACAGCCGATGAAATTGCTAATCAATTACTTTACATTTAAGGCGATCGCCTCAAAAGGATAGAGCTTAGGAGATAACAAACAGGGTAAAATATCTCTCTGGTAGTGATTTTGGAATAGTTGAAAGGCTTATGTTGGCGAAACGGATTTTGCCTTGTCTCGATGTAAAAGCAGGTCGAGTCGTCAAAGGGATCAACTTTGTCGATCTTAAGGATGCTGGCGATCCCGTAGAACTAGCACAGGTTTATAATCTCGCAGGAGCCGATGAACTAGTATTCCTTGATATCACTGCTACCCATGAAGATCGTGGCACGATTTTAGATGTGGTTTATCGCACTGCCGAACAGGTATTTATTCCTCTCACCGTTGGGGGCGGTGTGCGTAATCTCGATAATATTCGCGAGTTGCTACGGGCGGGAGCCGATAAGGTGAGTATAAATTCCGCCGCCGTTACTGATCCTGACTTGATTAATCGCAGTAGCGATCGCTTTGGTAATCAGTGCATTGTCGTAGCGATCGATGCGCGGCGTAGAAATGATCCGCAGAACTTAGGTTGGGATGTCTATGTACGCGGTGGTCGTGAGAATACGGGCATTGATGCGCTCTGGTGGTCGCAGGAAGTCGTCAAGCGCGGCGCGGGCGAAATCTTGCTCACCAGTATGGATGCTGATGGCACAAAGGCAGGATATGACCTTGAGCTTACTCGTCAAGTTGCGGATTTGGTAGAAGTACCTGTAATTGCTTCAGGTGGGGCAGGTAATTGCGAACATATTTTGCAAGCAGTGACGGAGGGTAGAGCCGAAGCTGCTCTATTGGCTTCATTACTGCACTATGGAGAGTTAACGATCGCCGAAATCAAAGAATATCTCAGCGCTCATCAAGTCCCTGTGCGAAGCATTTAAGCGAAGTGCGGCGCTCCGCGCCGCACTTCGTTACTGTTTTTAGAATTTTTTAGAATGTAACTTTGCTGGCGATCGGCATTCTCCAACCAGAGCCAAAGGCGCGACCAGTAATTTTTAAACCCGGGGCAGCTTGGCGACGTTTAAATTCAGCAATCTTGACCAGACGCACTACGCGATCGACCGTTGCTGGCTCATGTCCTGAGTTGATAATTTCCGCAGATGAGAGATGCTGATCAATTAATTTATGCAAAATATCATCGAGAATATCGTAGGGAGGCAGTGAATCTTGATCGAGTTGATCGGGCTTGAGTTCTGCACTAGGGGGCTTGGTGATGATATTCACAGGAATTACTTCTGTAACTCCTTGCTTAATTGCCAGTGGATAATTAGTGCGATTGAGCCATTCGCAAAGGTCAAATACTCGCGTTTTCGGCACATCTGCGATCGCCGCTAAGCCGCCATTCATATCACCATAAAGGGTGCAATAGCCCACTGACACTTCCGATTTATTACCCGTAGATAGCAATAAATGTCCAAACTTATTCGAGATCGCCATTAGCAAACTGCCGCGAATCCGTGATTGTAAATTCTCTTCCGTAACATCACTCGAACGATCTGCAAAGATATTCGCCAAACTGATATTAAAGGCTGACATCATTGGCTCAATCGGAATTGTTTCTGTGGCAATTCCTAGATTTTGGGCAAGGGCGATCGCATCGGTAATCGAATGATCGGAACTATAGGGAGAAGGCATCAACACACCCAATACATTCTCTTTGCCGATCGCTTCGGTGGCGATCGCCGCAACTAGTGCCGAGTCAATGCCACCACTTAAACCAATGACGACTTTACTAAAGCGACATTTCTGCACATAGTCGCGCACACCGAGAACTAGCGCCGCAAAGATTTCAGCATCATCACTTTCATAGCTGGAAAAATTTGGATTAGAAGCAACTTGATCAAAATCAATTACCAGCAAATCCTCCTCAAAACCCTTACCGCAAGCGATTAATTCCCCATCGCGATTAAACGCCATACTGCGACCATCAAAAATTAGATCATCATTTGCGCCGACCTGATTGGCGTAGAGCAACGGCAAATTATGGACGATCGCGCTATGACTGAGCATGGCTTGCCGCAACTTTTGCTTACCAACCGCATAGGGCGAAGCTGATAAATTAACCAGCAAATCGACTTCTTTTTGCGCTAACTCCGCCACAGGATCATCAACATAGTTACGTTTGCCCCAAAACTTCTCATCATTCCAAATATCCTCACAAATTGTCACCCCCACCCGCAGAGAAGATTGATCTTGAAGCTTTAATGTAAAAACTTGGCCGCCCTCACCCACCGCAAAGTAGCGATCCTCATCAAATACGTCATAGGTCGGCAACAATCGCTTCTGAAAAATCTGCCGCACCTCGCCGCCTTGCAACAAGGCCGCACTATTAAATAAAGGCTTGCCCCCCGATTGGCTGGCTTGGGGATTGAGGGAAACTGTCCCCACTAGCACTGCCACATCATGGGGGATTTTTTTAGCAAGATCAGCGATCGCTAAGTCCATATCGCGCACAAACTGATGATTCATCAATAAATCGCGAGGAGGATAGCCACAGATCGATAGCTCAGGGGTAAGGACTAACTGCACATCCTGCGTCGCCAGTTTTTGGACGGCAGACAATAGGCGATCGCCATTACCGACTAAATCACCCACGATCGGATTAAGTTGGGCGATCCCAAATTTCACAGATCCAGATTTTAGAGATCCAAATTTCGCAGAAGCAGAGGTCATGTTTGATCAACGCAAGAAACAAGCATGGAGCCACATCACAATCAAAACAATTGCGGTTTGCAGTGGGCTAGGAAAAGATGGCGCACCTGCCAAACGAGACAACACTACTTGGTTGGTTAAGGCAGCAAGTCCCACGCCCACCGTGATCCCCGACAGAGAAATCAGTAAAGCGCGTCCAAAGCGATTTTCTTTGCGAGTTAGTAAATAAACGCTGGCAATTAAACCAAACGATAACCAAGTTGTAGTTGCTGCTGGCACTAAAAAGCTGATTGTCCCAAGTCCTGCAAAGATCCCTAGGGAAATATAAATATCCTTTTGGCTAGGACTATCCAATAGTTTTGATAGCCAAGTTGGAGTACGCCGTTGCGTATTATTTTGCAAAGTCGCAGGAATCGCCGTGGATAGGCGTTCAGGATAACGAATGCGATCGGGTACAGCAATCTTGCCTTCTTTGCGGGCGCGTAATCGAGCCATAAGGATGGCATCGTAGGCAAGCTCGATCGCTTCTTGTTGAGACTCATCCCCCTCATATTCGCGCAATAGGCGATCGCGTGCATCACGCACTTCTTCAAAGGAGGCTTCGTCATTGACTCCTAGCTTTTCGTAGGGAGTTGGTTCGCTCATTTTTCCAACTTTAATTTTTAACTTTAATTGTGTGTAGAATACGCTATGGGATTTCTCGCTAAGAACAGCTTAGCAATTAATCAGAAAATAGTATGCAGTCTATGTCTAAACATAGTATAACGCCTGATTTAAAATCCTTATGTGAACTTTTAGATAGATATATAGCGTTTGGGACTGCTCCCGCGCCTTCGGCGGGGCAATAATCCCAAACCCTATATCAAACAGCGCCAACTAGCGATCGCTTAATGCCCCATTTTTTTCTTTGTAAGACCAAAAGAGCCTGATTATATTGCGAGTTGCATTGGTTGCTTTAGGGAAATTGAGATCAAACTCTGTCAATTCAGATTTAGGACAGTCATGTAGAGCTACTAAGTCATCCTTAGGGTGTGGTTTACCATAGGCAGAAATCCATAAAACTTTATGATGATCTCGCGAATCTTCATATTCAAATAGTGTGAATGCCATGTTTGCTTTTAATCCAGTCTCCTCTCGAAGTTCGCGGATCGCCGCTATAAATCTTGATTCACCTCGATTAGCCCTTCCACCTGGTAGCAGAATCCGCCCTGATGCGCTTTCCCCAAGAATGATGCCTTTCTCAGTCTCAACAATTGCTGTACCTCTAAGAAATGCCATGTTTAGATCGTGGAATTAGCTTTACAAAGCTAAATATATAACAAGACATCACAGGCGATCGCCATAGAATTCTGTAGACTGGCATCATGGACTCATGGCTTTCTGAAAAATCTTTTACCTATACATGGATCTATCCACATGGATTTAGACCTCATTGTTTCTAATGTTCTCAATCCGCCGATTCTGTTCTTTTTCTTGGGCATGATCGCGGTGTTGATTAAGTCGGATTTAGAAATTCCGCCGCCAATTCCGAAATTATTCTCACTATATTTACTCTTAGCGATCGGATTTAAGGGTGGTGTTGAGCTTGTCAAGAGTGGGATTAGTCAAGAAGTAGTACTAACTATGCTTGCCGCCATCCTCATGGCTTGCCTTGTCCCTGTCTATTCATTTTTTATCCTCAAGATTAAGCTCGATGCCTATAATGCCGCCGCGATCGCCGCAACCTATGGCTCAATTAGCGCTGTTACCTTTATCACCGCTAGTTCATTTTTGGGACAGCTAAATATTCCCTTTGATGGTTATATGGTCGCAGCTTTGGCGCTGATGGAATCCCCTGCAATCATTGTGGGATTGATCCTCGTAAGTCTATTTACCGCCGCCGAGAAAGCTGAAAAAGGCGAAGAACGAGAATTTGCATGGGGAGAAGTGCTGCGCGAAGCATTTCTGAATAGTTCTGTATTTTTGCTAGTCGGCAGTTTGATTATTGGTTGCCTCACAGGAGAACGCGGCTGGCACGTTTTGTCGCCCTTCACCCAAGATATGTTTTATGGCGTGTTGACCTTCTTCTTGATGGATATGGGACTAGTCGCCGCAAAACGAATTAAAGATTTACAAAAAACAGGATTTTTCTTAATTGCCTTTGCGATTTTAATGCCAATCTTAAATTCGGGTGTAGGCATTGCGATCGCCAAATTAATTTCGATGTCACAAGGAGATGCGCTGTTATTTGCGGTGCTATGCGCCAGTGCGTCCTATATCGCTGTACCTGCGGCGATGCGTCTAACTGTGCCAGAAGCAAATCCTAGCCTCTATGTTTCGACGGCTCTAGCTGTCACTTTCCCCTTCAATATTATTGTCGGGATTCCCTTATATATGTATGTGATTAATTTGTTTTGGGTGGTTTAGATTTTTAGTGGCGCGGCGAAGCCTTGTCACTAAAAACTGGTTTTCTAAGTTAACTTTACGTTAAGTAAAATAGAGGATTATCCAATTCATTAGTAAAAACAATCATAATTTCAGTTAATCGCATTACAGCTTACTTAGATTTTATGTATTACAGATAAATTTTCAAAAATCTTGCTTCGCAAGATTTTTGAAAATTTATCTAGGTTTTAAGAAAGCGCAACGCGCTGTAGTTGAAATTCATTATTTTTAGTCGAGATAAAACTATGCACGCGGTGAAAAGGATCGAAATTGTTTCTGATTCTGTTGAATCCCATAAAATCATCAATGTTTTAGAAGCTGTTGGGGTTTTAAACTATACAGTTATTCGCAATGTGATTGGGAAAGGAGTCAGTGGTACTAATTCAGGCGATCTCGATATGAGTATGCTTGAAAATGACTATGTAATTGCTTTCTTTTTGGCTGACAAAACTAAACTATTAGTTGAGAAGCTAAGACCAGTAATCAATAAATTTGGTGGCGCTTGTTATATTTCTGATGCCATCGATATTAACTTTGTGCAATCCGTTACCTCAATTTAAATTCTAATTAAATTCTAGTTAAATTCTAGTTAAATTCTGACAATTAATAATTATATGCAGTTTGAGCAGCTATGACTCCGTTACCAAAATATCGACCGAAACAACTATCATTGGGTCCACTAGAGTCAGAACTTCTCAATATTATTTGGGATAGTACAAGGATTAGTGCGACCGATATTCACGATCGCATTCTTGCTGATCCCGATCGCGAGTTAGCCTATGGCTCAGTAATGACCGTATTGCGCCGCCTTGAGCAGAAGGGTTGGGTTGCCTGTGACAAAGAGGGTCGAAATCTCTATTGGCAAACCCTAATTTCTCGCGAAGAGACTCAAGCATTGACAGCCTATAACCAACTTAATCGCTTCTTGGAAGTGGGTGATGCGGACATTGTGGCGGCTTTTGCCAATGATCTTGATCGTGCCAGTATGGACAAACTTGAAGCGATCGCCGCACGCCTCAAAAATATTCGCCAATCGAGAGAGCAGTCACAGGAAGGGTAGTCATGGCATTTTTCTCTATACATTCGGTAATGATCTTGGGATCGCTAGGGCTGGCATGGGGCTTACGTTATGGCTGGAAATCGAGCAATAGTGACTTATCTTGGCAATTATCTTGGCATTTATCTTGGCAAAAGCGTTGGCAGCAAGCATTGCTTTGCTTTGTCCTGCCGCCCTTGTTGGTGATTACCACAGCGATCGCCGTCCTATGGATGGGAGTTGAAGGACAAATGATCGGCTTAGAGGCAGGAAGACTTAGCTATGTAATCGCCCTCATGTTTTTGATTTACAGCATTTTTCGCAGTGGTCAGTTGGCTTGGCTTGGTTGGCAGTCATTACAAAAATTACAAAAATTAGTTGTCAAGGTTGAAACCTCAGATCGCTTAGAAAATCTACCCGCAGATTGCTCAGAATCTATGCAGTTGCTGGACATTCCGATGCTATTTGCGGCTCAAATTGGCTTTTGGCGATCGCGGCTTTTTGTAAGCCAAGGTTTGCTCGATAGTCTCGATGCTCAGCACCTTGAGGCGGTTTTATTACATGAACGCGCCCATGCCCATTATCGGGATACCTTTTGGTTTTTCTGGTTAGGTTGCTTACGCCAAATCATGCCTTGGCTGCCCCATACCCAAGCTCTATGGGAAGAATTATTGTTATTACGCGAACTACGCGCCGATCGCTGGGCGGCTCAGCAATTGGATGGTTTATTATTAGCGGAGTCATTGCTCGCCATGGTTAGTAGTAACATGCTGCCATCGGAAACCTTTGCGGCGGCTTTTGGTTCTACAAATACCAGCGATCGCTTAGAAGAACGCATTGAGTTTTTATTAGCTGATCCTGAACCATTACCACAATTTTCGTGGCGATCGCTATTGTGGTTTGGATTTGCACTATTACCGCTTGCAGTACTCCCATTGCATTCCTAAATATGAATCAACTGCCCAAGGATTCCAAGCTCCAGTTTGTTCGCATCGATCGCGGTATTAGTCAGTTTAATCATGACTATTACGCCGCCTTGGGCTTACCAATTATTAGTAGCCCTATTTATATTCGCCATGTGTATCTGAGCATTGCCAGAGTATTACATCCTGATATTTATGGATTTTCGCAGGAAGAAAAAGAAACAGCAACGCAGTTTTTAGCCAAGTTGGTCAACCCAGCCTATAACATCTTGATGAAGGATCGGGAACGTGAGGCCTATCAAGGGATTTTTAAATTATTGGCGAAACGGCTCATGCAAAAATCGCGAAATGTGCCAATTCATTCAACGATCGCCTGTGAGTTGATGTTTGCGCCCAATGATGGACTTTACGAGCGCTCAGTTTCGGCGATCGCTGAGAAGCAATATCAATCTATCCATAATATTTTGGAATATACGGCGCAGATCAGCGAGTTAAATCTCGTCTATATTCTTTATAAAGAAGGATATATCTATGGTGCGCCAAATATGCCGCCCGTATTAATGCCGATGTTTAAGTCTCAGGCTTCCAATTTCTTTGCGCCCGTCTATCCTTCCGCTACTCCCAATTTAGCAAATAATCAATATTCTCCATATTCAAATCTAGTTGTAAATCCAGTTGTCAGCAAGCAACAAATTGATCAGGATACAACGGTAATTCAGACGAAAATCAATCAGAATAAGGGTGAAGTGCATGATTTGCGTGGAGCGAAGGAGATTAGCGATCGCCTAAAAATCTGCGAAATATATATTAGTCAGAATGAATGGAAGATGGCTCTCAAGGAGTTACGCGAAATCTTACAAATAGATAAGGAAAATAGTAAATGTTTGGCGATGTTGGGGGTGGTTTACAAAAATATTAATCAACCGCAAATGGCAAAGATCAGTTTTCAGCGATCGCTGCAACTTAATCCTCAGGAGCCTTTAGCGCTGAAACATATTAAAGATCTTAGTAATCCTAACCCTAAAACCGAACCTAAACCTAAGCCAGTAGCTACTCAAAAGAAACCGCTTCCGCCGCCACAGAAACGCGGTTGGTTATCCAATCTGTTGGGATGGACTTCCAACAATGATGCCAATAAATAAAGGCGGCGCGATGCGCCGCTTTTATTTATAATTTGCCGATCGCGTATTCAATCAGATTGAGTAACGATTTACTCATTTGCTCAAAGCCTTGACGCTTCAAAGCTGAAATCGCGATCGCATCGGGATATTGCTCTAGGATTTTTTCGGGTTCAGGTACTGCATCAATTTTATTGAATACTAATAAAATTGGTCCCACGGCGATCGGCATATCTTTAAGAATTTTATCTACCGACTTAAGTTGACCTTCCCATGCAGAATGGGAGGCATCAACCAGATGAACTAACACATCGGCTTCTGACACTTCTTCGAGGGTGGCGCGAAAAGCATCAACCAGCGATTTTGGAAGTTCGTGAATGAAGCCCACCGTATCGGTAAGTAGAACTGTGTGCAGTTGGTCATCTTCACCTGTCAGCGTCAGGCGGCGCGTGGTCGGATCGAGGGTTGCAAATAATTTATCAGCAGCATAGACATCGGCTTTGGTCATCGCATTGAGTAACGTCGATTTACCCGCATTGGTATAACCCACGATCGCCACCGTGGGAACTTCTTGATCAACCCGTTTTTGACGAATCCGCGATCGCTGGGCTTGCAAATGATTAACCTGTTGCTGAAGGAAGGTAATTCGTTTTTGGATGACGCGGCGATCGGTTTCTAGTTTGGTTTCTCCAGGTCCGCGAGTACCGATCCCACCACCGAGTCTCGATAGAGCCTGTCCATGTCCTGCTAGGCGCGGTAAACGGTATTCCAATTGCGCTAACTCAACTTGCAATTTCCCTTCCGATGATTGGGCGCGTTGAGCAAAAATATCGAGAATTACTTCGGTGCGATCGCTGACCCGCAAGCCAATCATTCGTTCAATATTGCGCGTTTGGGAAGCCGTAAGTTCGCGATCGAAAACTACCAGATTTGCGCCTTTAGTTTGAGCAGCGATCGCTAGTTCTAAAACCTTACCTTCACCGAGAACCGTCTGAGGATGCGGACGTTCGCGCTTTTGCCAGAGAGCATCTAAGACTTTGCCGCCAGCGCTTTCCACTAAATGACCAAGTTCGATCATCGCAAAGGGCATCGAATCAGATTTTTCTTTCTGCCCCATTAAACCAACCAGCATCACCCGATCTTGATTATCGTCTGTGGCGCGTCCTGCAAAATTGCGGCTAAATTCTTCTTCTAGCCCTTCAACTAATTCTAAAAAATCCTGTTTAGAGAGAGCCTCTAAATTCATCGGCTTGGATACGCGCCAAACATCCTGTTGTTCGGGCAGTTCGGTATCGGATGCTGGTAATAAATGCGCGAGATAGGCTTGCTCAGCATAGCCTTTAAGATTTACAGGCAAAATTACCAACGCATCCAAGCGCTGCATTAACATCGCGGTTAAGTCGGTGGGGTTTGGCGGCAAAGTGTCGGGGGTTGCACAAATACAGCGCAGACCACTGAGGCGATCGCTGCCATAGCGCGGTAATTCTAGGGGAGGAATCTTAGTTTGATTGGGCGTACCGATCGCGACGCGAATCACCTGCCCACGCCGATTGATATAAACACAAATGGCATCCTTTAGCTCAGCACTAATTGCGGCAAGGCGTTGAGCTAGTTCGGGTGTGGTGAGGCTATCTTGGGGCAATCGCGATCGATAAAGCCGATCCAATTGCTTTAATTGATGCGCCTTCAGTCCTTGAGTTTTTCCGTAAATAGTTTCGATATGCGTTACTCGTTATAGGTTTAGTTGATCATTAAAAGTTGCTAAGACCCTCACCCCTAGCCCCTCTCCCAAAAAGCGAGAGGGGAACAGAAAAATCTTCTTCCCCCCTTCTCCCGTTCTGGGAGAAGGGGTTGGGGGATGAGGGCGATTTGAATTTTGCGTAAGTCCTAATCATCATTATACGGGTTGATCTTTTGCTATTTCTTAGCTTTCTTTTTGCCTTTATTAGCATTCAATATTTCTGACTGCGCGATTTCGGCATCGAGAATGGTTTGCCCTGTCGCGGCTAAAAAGACATCATCAAGGCTGGGGCGTGACTGGGACAGACTAAAGACTTCGATATCAACGGCCGCTAACATATTTTGAATTTCGCTAATCGCATTTGCCTCTGGAGTCACAAATAAGTTCACCGCATTACCCTGTGCGGCATTGATCGTAATGCTCTGGACGATGGGTAACTGTTGCAAAATCTTTTGCGCCTGTTCAGCTTCATGGCGCTCCGCAAATTCGCGAATCCTGATCGTGATCCGATCGCCGCCGACTTTAGTTTTTAATTCGCTAGTTGTACCCTCAGCAATAATTTTACCCCGATCAATAATTGCCACGCGATCGGCAAGGGCATCAATTTCTTCTAGATAATGGCTACTGATTAACACCGTCACGCCCGATGCTCTCAGCTTGCGTAAAAATTCCCAAATCGCAATCCGACTTTGAATGTCTAGCCCCACCGTTGGCTCATCGAGAATTAATACCGATGGCTGATGCAGTAGCCCTGCGGCTAAATCGAGACGCTTTTTTAAGCCTCCTGAGTATGTACCTGAAAGCTGATCGGCATAGGCTTCTAGTTGCAGCAAGTCTAATACTTGAGCAATGCGATCGCTAATTTCCTTTTTAGGAATATGGTACAAAGCCGCCTGAAATCGTAATAATTCGCGCCCCGTTAAAACTTTATCTAAGGCAACTTCCTGCGCCACATAACCTAAGCGATCGCGAATTGCCCTTGGTTCAGTTGCCCCAGCCACTTCAATGATTCCTGAATCTGGCGTAGTTAAAGTACATAAACAACGCATAGTTGTGGTCTTACCTGCGCCATTTGGGCCCAATAGCCCATAGATTTGACCCTGCGGAACATTTAGAGAAATTCCATCTACGGCAATAGTTTCGCCATAAGTTTTCCTGAGATTTTCGATTCGTACTGCCGATTGCATGAATGTATCTAATTATTACGTTCGCTCTAGTATTTTACCTTAGTCTCAAAAAAGGCGATCGCTATATAGCGATCGCCTTTTTTGAGACTTGATCTAGCAAAACCAAAATAAAGGCGGTGCTTCGCACCGCCTTTATTTTAGAGATCAGCATTAATCGTTGTTAATTCAGTTATTGACTCTGCTTCCCAACGACTAAGAATGATCGCATTGACACTGTTACCAATAATATTCACTACGGTTTTTAAACCATCGGTCAGCCGATCAATCCCTGCAACTAAGGCGATCGCTTCTAACGGGAGTCCCGATGCTGAAAGTACGGTTGCCATCGTAATCAACGCCGCCCCTGGAACTCCTGGAGTACTAAAGGAAACTAGCAAACTACTCAAAGCGATCGCCATTAACAAAGAAGGCGTTAAGGGAACCTGATAAATTTGCACCACAAATAAAGCATTAAAGCCCTGCAAAATTGCGGCCCCATCACGTTTTAGCGCAGTCCCTAAAGGAATTGCAAAACTAGCAATCTCTTCGCGTAATCCATAGTTCTCTTGAATATTTTGCAATACCACAGGTAAAGCCGCATTAGAACTAGCCGTCCCAAAGGCAAGCGCGATCGCCTCTGACAAACTTCTCAAAAATCGGATCGGGTCAGCTTTGAGAATGAATAGAACTAGCATATCTAGGCAAAGCATAATCGTTGAAGAAATCACCAATCCCAAAACGTAAAGGAATAACTTAGCAACGAGTTCCAATCCTTGGGTGGCGATCGTGGAACTCATCAAGGCAAACACACCTAGAGGCGCAGCATAGAGAATTACAGATAGGGTTTTCTCGCTAATGTGATAGACGCTTTCAATGAAAGCCACAAAGGGTTTCGCCTTCTCCGCCGCCAATTGTACGCCAATTCCTAATAGAACCGCCGAAAAAATGATTTGTAATAAATTCCCATTACTAAGAGCTTCTAAGGGATTAACGGGAATTAGACTAACTAACCAAGCAATCAGAGAAGGTGCTTCCGTAATTTTGATTGTTTCAGATATTGTAAAATCTTTGATCCCACCGCCTGGTTGCAAAAAATAAGCCGTTCCCATGCCCACACCCAAAGCGATCGCGCTAGTAACCACATAACTAGTCATTAACTTGGCGGTATACCTGCCCACCTGCCCAGCCCCTTGAATCCGCGTTAAGCCCATAATTAGCGAAGAGAAGACGATGGGAACTACCACAAATTGAATTAATCTTAAAAAAGATTCACCAACTGGCACTAGGATATTTTGATTAATTAAGTCGATATTGTTGGGGAAAGTTGTATTTAATAAGGTTCCAAATATAACGCCAAAACCGAGGGAAACTAAGATAAATGTAGATAGATTCATATTCTAATTTGCGGTACAGCCTATTGAGATTTTGGGTGTTACAGATAAATTTTGAAAAAGCTTACTCCGCAAGCTTTTTCAAAATTTATCTGGTTTTTAAGAAAGCGCAAAGCGCTGTCATGATCAAAGCGGGAATCAAACAAAGCATTAAATCTAAAGCAGGTAGGTATAGGTAATAGTGACTCTAAAATCAAATTAAGCTCAAATTAACTTAACCATAAATCAAAGAAAGTCCAGTACGAACGGCGATCGCATTACCTTATCTAGGTTTATTATGGCGGTTGCTATATAATCAATGCTGCTAGGTTTCTCCCTCTTAAAAATATTTAAATACAAAAAAGATGCTATGGCGGATCGTTATGTTCGCGTAAAAACTGCCCAAGGACAGGTTTATTACGGGTTGTTAGAGCTAAATCAAGCCGTAAAGGTACTTAGTAAAGCACCTTGGCTAGGAGGGGAGCCAAATGGTGAATTACTTGCCCCAGATACCTATAAACTTTTGTATCCTTGTGAGCCAAGTAAAATTGTGGCGGTTGGCAAAAACTATTCCGCCCATGCTGCCGAAATGGGCGGTGAGGTTCCTAAGGAGCCAATTATATTTTTGAAGCCAACCACAACCCTAATTTCTCCTGACGACAAAATTGCCTTGCCACCGCAATCTAAACGGGTGGAATACGAAGGAGAACTTGCCTTGGTGATTGGCGAACTTTGTTTTAACTTAACCCCAAATCAGGCGATCGCCGCAATTTGGGGTTATACGATCGCTAATGACGTTACTGCTAGGGATATTCAGCGCAGCGATAGTCAATGGACACGCGGTAAAGGCTTTGATACATTTTGCCCCTTGGGTCCTTGGATTGTCCGTGAAATTAATCCGTCAGCAATGTTACAAACCTTCGTCAATGATGGCAAAAAACCTCTGCAATCTGCGGTGATCGATGAAATGGTGTTTTCACCAGATTATATAGTCTCTTATATTAGTCAAATCATGACCTTATTACCAGGTGACATTGTTATTACTGGCACACCTGAAGGTGTCGGGCCCATGCAAGAAGGCGATCGCGTATGTATCGAAATCGAAGGTATCGGTAAGCTGCAAAACACCGTGATTTTACGAGAACCTTTGCCCATTGATGAAGAGCTTGAGGAAAGTGAAATTGATTAAAATTAAGAGGGGGTGTTTGTCACTCTCTCTTAATTTTTGAAGAAAATTTTTGATAATATTTTAGGAAACATTTTTGTTAAAACCTATGTCTTTAACATATGGTCATACCTAGATGAGACTTAAAGTTAAACGATAATTTTCAAGATAATCTCCGAAGCAAAAATGCTACCAGAGAGACCAAAACAAACGCGAAGACAATGGGGGCATTTACGTTTCACTGCTTTTCACTAACCTTACACACCTGCTAATCCTATGAAATCTCAACAATTATTCACACTTGCGATCGCCATCAGTCTACCCCTAGCGATCGCCCTGCCCAGTGTTGCCCAAATTATCCCTGTGGAAACTAAACCTAGCTCCACGCCCCCTAGCACGACCCTCCCATCGGATAAACCCAACGATAAAGCGTCAAATCCTACGGACAACAAAAATGCGCGTTTTAGCTGCCAAATGCGCGATGGACAATACATCGTCGTCTATCAACCCAAGAGCCAACCCCAAAAATATTTCCCTTGGGCTGCCCCCAGCACGATGGGTGATGGCTGGTCGCCTGAACGTCGTTGCAATGAAATCAGCCGCCGTCTAGAGCTATATCGCCCCGATGGTTTAGTAGAAATGCGAACCAGCACCGAAAATGGCTACAACACCATTTGTGCAACTACTGATAAAAATTCTGCCTGTCGGATTGTATTGACAGTTCCCAATGGTCAAGACCCGATCGCCACTCGCGATAAGGTCTTTGGAAATCTCACCACTGCCGATAGTGGTCAAGCAACCACGGCTGTAAATACTTATCAAGGTAACGGACGCGATCGCACTTTAAACAGCATCACTGGCAACCTCGGTTTAGGTGGTATTGATCTCTCTAGCATCAATGGTGTCCTCGGCTCAGTCCTATCCACCAATCGTCCTACCCCTACATCTAATATTCGTGGTGGCAATCTGTACTTGAAGCCCTATCTCGATCCTAGTGATGGCGGCACTGGAGCCAGCTTGGGAACTAGTAATTTCACGGGCGGTCGAAGACTCAATCCTGATAATTTCCGTTAAATAAAAAAGGGTCGCTTAGCGACCCTTTTTTATTTCTTACGCTTCGTTCAACGCAGCGATACCAGGGAGAATTTTGCCTTCGAGCAATTCTAAGCTTGCACCACCACCAGTGGAGATGTGGCTCATCTTGTCAGCAACACCAACCTTCTCAACTGCGGCTACGGAGTCACCACCGCCGATAATCGTGATAGCCCCTTTGCCAGTCAAGTCTGCGAGGGTATGGGCGATCGCCTCAGTACCAATGGCAAACTTATCAAATTCAAATACACCCATAGGACCATTCCAAATCGCGGACTTACAATCTGCAAGCGCATCTTGGAATACCTTGATGGAATCAGGACCAATATCCAAGCCCATCCAACCATCAGGAATATTTTCAATGCTGACGGTTTGCGAGTTAGCGTCAGGCTTGAAGTTATCCGCAACGACAACATCGGTAGGTAGCAAGAACTTCACACCACGCTCTGCGGCTTTTTTCTCAAGCGCACGCGCTAAGTCTAGCTTATCTTCTTCAACAAGAGAATTACCAACACTCAAGCCGCGAGCCTTATAGAAAGTGAAGATCATGCCGCCGCCGAGCAGTAACACATCAACCTTATCAAGCAGGGTTTCGATCACACCGATCTTGCTGGAAACTTTGGAACCACCAACGATCGCCGCCAGAGGACGCTGAGGATTGTCGATCGCGCCACTGAGATATTGCAATTCCTTGTCGAGCAAGAAACCAGCAACCGAAGTAGTGATGAACTTGGTTACGCCTTCAGTCGAAGCATGGGCGCGGTGAGCCGTACCGAAAGCATCATTTACATAAATATCAGCCAAGGATGCTAATTTTTTCGCAAATTCAGGATCGTTCTTTTCTTCTTCAGGATAGAAACGAACATTTTCTAGCAAAGAGACATCGCCATTATTAAGCGCATTGACTTGAGCAGCCACTGCATCGCCGATACAATCATCGGTCTTAATTACAGTCTGACCAAGCAATTCAGATAAACGTACAGCAACAGGATTGAGGCGAAGGCTTTCGGTAACGCCTTTAGGTCTACCGAAGTGGCTGGTGAGAATTACACGAGCGCCAGCTTCAGTTAAGTATTTAATGGTTGGCAAAGCTGCGCGAATACGAGTATCGTCAGTGATTTTGCCTGTTTCATCTTGAGGAACGTTGAAATCGACTCTGACTAATACCTTTTTGCCTGCCAAGTCAGCAGCAGTCAAGCTTGCTAGATTCTTTTTTGCCATAAAATTTTAAGTTGTTAGTATTTAAATTTGCTTTTTTACAAAGTCTTAATAATTTTACACAAAATATGTCCCCATCCAAACATCAGTAAGTATTTTTACTTACTGATGTTTATAGCGATCGCCATTCTCGTTACCACATAAAACCCGAACAGTGAGAGGCGACGCTCTGCGTCGCCTCTCACTGTTCGGGTTTTAATTTGTCTTACTCCCTTCCCAGCATCAAAATAGACATTCAAATCCAAGAATTAGCGTTGCGGCGCTTCGCGCCGCAACGTCCAATCTTTCACTGGGAAGGGAGTCATACAGGTGACTGCGACTGTAATAACCAGTAAACATACTGATTTTTGGGATGCATAAAGTAGTATAGTCACAGCCCACTGGTTCGGCGTATTAATTAAAGTCTTTTTTATTTAGAGTTTGCAAATTTATGAGATCTTTTAAGGATAAAAACTCTTCACAGTCTAACAAATCTGTGAATCCGATCGCTCTAAATTTGCAAACCCGTCCTTTTGCGCCCATCCAGTTAGATGATGAAGCGCAAGTTGACCAAACATCTCAGGATCAGTCAGTTCAAGAGAAATACAGCCCATCACACAGCTTGCTGGAAAGATTGCAGGAAAGATTGCTTTCTAATCCTCCGTCTGAAGAGATCGCGCCAGTCCAAAGAAAATTTCATCATCGTTTACAGTCATCAAGAATGGCGATTCAAGCCAAGCTTAGTATTGGTGAGCCGAATGACAAATATGAGCAGGAGGCTGATGCAACTGCGGCAAAAGTAGTGCAGCAAATTAACGCGCCACAGAATCAATCTGTGCAACGTCAAGGGGAAATGGAGGAGTCTGATGATGAGTTGCAGATGAAACCAATCTCGACAATTCAACGCGATGAGTCGATGGAAGAAGATGAATTGCAGATGAAGTCTTTGGTGCAGAGACGGGAAAATATCGGCGGCGGCGAAGCATCAACAGATTTAGAGTCATCAATTCAAAGTGCGCGGGGTGGTGGACAGTCGCTAGATGCTGGTCTGCAACAGTCGATGGGGCAGTCCATGGGGGCAGATTTTAGTCGCGTGAAAGTCCATACCGATGCCCAGTCTGACCAGTTAAACCAATCGATTCAGGCGAAAGCGTTTACCACCGGGCAGGATGTCTTCTTTCGGCAGGGGGCATATGAGCCGAGTAGTCGAGGGGGACAGGAGTTGATTGCCCATGAGTTGACCCATGTGGTGCAGCAGAATGGTAAACAAGTCATTCAACGAACTCAGGGCGACGAAAAGTATTTCGCGACAAAGAAGGTTGTGGATACGTACAAAAACGAAGGTAAGGATTCGCAAACGGCACTTTCGCTTATTATCGAGTGGCGACACCTGATAAGACTGGCGGGGCCAGACGGAGAAGCTCATGCAAGGACGCAAGCTGCAGGTAACGGCTGGAGCGACAAGGATTTCTCAAAGCACGTATTAACGCCAAAGATCACGCAAGATGAATCCGAGGACAAGGACTTAGCAGTGGGGGTAAAAGCGGTAAAAGAGGAGAAAAAAGAAAAGTATGAAGTAAAAGGAGGCAGCTCGTTAACTCAGGGAGGTAAGCCATTTGATACAAGTAAATGCCAAACCAACGGCAGTGGAGCCAATTTTGCTATTTTTGTCATGGACAAGAAAGGAAAGATCTATGCCGCTTCCCACAAACTAGGAGTGTTTCACCATTCGAGCTTCTTAGCAGGCCAAGAGGTTGCATCTGCGGGCGAGATGAAGGTGACTAATGGAAAGCTAGATGTAATCACCAATAAGAGTGGGCATTATGAACCCACCAGAAGACACTTGTATTTCGCTCTAAAGGAGCTGGAGACACGAGGAGTAGCGTTGGGTGGAGTAGATGTGAGAGTCTTTAATCAAGAAACCAAAAAGCTTGAAAAATACGAAAAAGATACACAAGATGCCCAGAGCTTTCTGAAGAATCATGAAAAGAGCGTTGAGAAGACCAATCGAAACAAGAAGAGAGAGTTAGAGGAGGAAGAGGAGAAAAAACGGGAGGAAATGAGCCCGAAAAAATATTTTGCGACCAAGGGGATGGAAAAGGAAAACTCCCAAGAGTCGCATCATTCTAGGCACCTAGAAAATCTGGTAAAGGACTGTTTATCAATGATCTTAGAGGATGAAGAACAGGGAAAAGAAAATCCTCAAGAAAGAGCTTGGAAGTATGTTGAAGAGAAGAACTGGACCAGAAAAGATTTCCAGAATTATGTCCAGAATTCTGTAATAACCAAAAAGGGTGTTAAGAGCAGAAAAAGGCTGCGTGTGAAATATCTGAAGGGAGCAGAGAAAAATAAGTACGAGGTTAAAGGAGGAAACCCTCTCAAACAAGGAGAGACGGAGGAGATATTCGATACATCGAAGAGCAAAACTGTCTTCAGTGGAGCGGGGTATGCGATCTTTGTCATGACGAGTCGTGGAAAGATCTATGCTGCTCACCACAAAGAAGGATTGTTCCACCATTCGAGCTTCTTAGCAGGCCAAGATGTCGCATCTGCGGGCGAGATGAAAGTAATTAATGGATCGCTAAAAGAGATCACCAATAAGAGTGGACATTATTTGCCAACAAAACGGCACCTGTATTTTGCCCTACAGGAACTGAAGACACGCAACGTTAAATTGCAGGGCGTAAAAGTGTTTCTTCTGAATAAAGATAAGATGTTCAATAAACAGAAACTTTCCGGTGATGCATTGGATTATCTAGAAAGGCATAAGGAGCCTGTAGAGCACACAAACCGAGTTAAGGAAAGAGAGGAGGCTAAGTCGCAGAAAGAGGAGGCTAAGTCGCAGAAAGAGAAAGAAGAGAAGTCAAAGAAATGGGAGAAATTTCACAACAATTTGGACAAAGAGAAAGCGAAGACCGCTAGAAAAGAGCTCATCAAGAACAAGCAAAAGAACGCGGCAGAAATTGTGGATGAAAACAGAAAAGCGCACATGAAGATGCTGATGGAACAGGTTTGTCCAGGCGAGGAGGCGAGGACAAAGCGGTTAAAAGAGTTCGGACTCACCTTCACCCCATCCCAGAACGATTGGGAAACATGGCGAGCGCCGTGGGGAGACGACAGAACACATTTCGTAACTGCTGAGGAGAGATTGCAAATTTTGAAAGGGGAAGTTACACTCGCAACGCTCCAATCTAGATGGGGCACCCCTCCCCCTCCACAGTCCTACGATCCCGACCTGCAATTTTAGAGGCTGTTTTAAAAGGGTCGGGCTGAGTCCAAAAGGCTACTTGAGCCAGTCCGTAGAAAGCCTAAAACACCCGTTGCACCGTAGTACCGTTTAGGTGGTTGAGGTCACCAAATCGCCTCCAGAAGACTTTTAAAACAGCCTCTTAGATTGCGTATATTTGTTCTTCACTGAATACATTTAAGCCATACTACTAGTATCAAAGTGCTTGAGTTCTATCAATGCTGGGGAGTGACCTATGGCTTTGCGATCACAGACGGACAAAAAAACTACTCAAAACTCCGCCTCAGCGCCCGTCCAGACCTCGTTGCGAACGCGTCCCTTTGCACCTCAAGTCGAGACGACTTCTGAGTCAGCCCACGACCTGCAAGCTCAGTGAGATCGCGATCGCGTAGGTTAGGGTGAAGAATGAAACCCAACAGGCGTTATGTGCAATGTGATTAACTGTTGGGTTTCGCTGACGCTCCACCCAATCTACTTTTTATAATTTCGCATTTTCAAAATTGGCAATAGGCGATCGCCAGCAAAACCTACCGACACTGAATAACATTTGCCACGAACAAAGTTCTCAAACTATAATAAATTAAGATATATCTTGCATCTTCGCAGGTGCATTGCAGACAACTATGGAATCTATTGCGATCGCTAGTCCCTTAGAGACTTTTCTTCAGAAAGCCAACATTGAAACCTCACCTGCTTGGGAATTTATCCACGGACAAGCTCAGCAGAAAACGATGCCAACGCTGTTTCATTCGCGTCTACAGCGCAACCTAGTTAACACGATCAACAGTCAAACCCAAGAATACGAAGCCATTCAAGAACTGCGCTGCATCGTGCCACCATTCTCACCCGTACCAGACATTACCGTGGTTGAAAGCGAGCGGCTTTCTCAAGTCGATAGTCCACTGCAAGGAGCACCAGACTGGTTGATTGAAATTCGCTCCCCTGACCAAAACACATTAGAACTACAAAATAAAATCCTGCACTGCTTGATCAACGGGACTCAACTCGCTTGGTTAATCGATATTCAGCGACAGCAAATCTGGGTTTGGGAACACTCAGAACTGCCACTAATCTATTCTGGAACCGATAGACTCCCAACCCTTGGAAATATCTCAGACCTCACTGTAGAAATGGTCATCGCCATGACCCATCAGCGGTGATGCTAGAGAAATACTTTCTGTAATTTCTCGTTTTTAAAATTGGCAACAGGCGATCGCCCTTCTAGTTGCTTGTTTTGGATGAGGCGATCGCCTACTCAAATAACCCCACCCACCCTACATTCAGGACAATGATAATGGTCTTGTTTTGTATCAAAAACTGTATAGCAATCAATCGACCCATTTGCGATCGGCTCGACAGCATAAGCCATCTATATTGCGATAAGACTCTATCCTATCCAATAGACAATCATCTTTATAAATTGGCACTTTGCGCTGTAAGTAGATGAACAAAGTTGAAGCCTCTCACAACTCATATGGGCTTGTCCAAAGAAGTATATTATGCAAATATGACTTAGATTAAAAAGTAAGTCTTTTACTCATTTAGGATTGGCAAGGCAAATAAATATGAAGAGTTCTCATGACACAAAAACTAGCCAATCTGTGACCTCTGCCAAGACTACTACTCTAAATCTGCAAACTAGACCCTTTGCCCCACCTCAGTCAGATTCATCTCAGGATAATGAAATTACTGATATTGCTTCGACTGAGACTAAAGATACTTCATCAAAGAATATATTGCAGAGACTAATCTCTACGACTACTATAGCCTTGGAAATATACATGAATCTATGGGCTTATTAGAGGATGCGCTAGAAGATTATGAAGAAGTCATAAAAATTAATCCTCAATTCGGCATGGCTTACTTGAATAAAGCGAAAATACTGAAACAAATAAACCGTGTTGAAGAATCTACATTTTACTTTGAAAATGCTCAACAGCTACTATCTGCTAATACGCTCCTTTCCCAAATAGAACCAATCTAACTGTTTCAATGAGAATTTCTAGATCAAAATTGAGAGACCAACGGTCTATATAAAAGAGATCTAATTTTGCGACATCATCGATGGTATCTAAATCCGATCGCCCTGAAATCTGCCATAACCCCGTAATTCCAGGCATTACTAAATGGCGTGTATGATGCCAACTCGAAAATCTTGCCACATCGCGAATCGGTAAAGGGCGAGGTCCCACAAGGCTCATTTGTCCGAGCAGTACGTTAAATAATTGGGGCAACTCATCAAGGCTAGTGCAGCGTAGGAAATGACCAATGGGAATTATGCGCGGATCGCGTTCAATTTTGAACATGACACCATCGGAACTTTTATTCAGATGTTCTAATTCAGATTGGCGGCGATCAGCATCCATAAACATGCTGCGAAATTTCCACATACGGAAAGAATGCCCTTGTAAACCAATGCGCTCTTGGGTATAAAACACACTCCCTTTAGAACTGGTTTTAATGGCGATCGCGATCGCCACAAATAAAGGTGACAGCACAATCAATCCGATCAGCGCCGCCATAAAATCAAAACAACGCTTAAATATATATTCCCAATTTGCGAGTAAAGATGACTCAATCCGAATCATGGGCATTGATGCGAAAATCTCAGGTGTGCCGCGCCGATGTAAAAGCATTAAGCTCGATGGAACTAGCCTTAATCCAATGCCTGCATTACGAAGTTGCCAATATAAATGGGAAGCAAGTTGCGTTTCGGGTAAACCTTCGGCAATGACTTCCTTTGCCCCAGAATCAATAATTGCTTGGATGGAGTAAGAGGAATTAGCCAATGATGAGGCGAGTACCCCAACAACCTGATAGCCTGTCCGTTTTTCGATGATCGTCGCCAAATAGGAGAGGCGATCGCTGGGGGCAATGATAAAAACAGGCGTATGGGGTCTGGCGATCGGAAACTGTTCAAATAGCAAAGTTAATAGCAACCGCAATCCGATGATCATCACCACACTACCAAGCCATGCGGGTAAAAAAAGCGATCGCGGCGCATCAACTTTAGGATCGTAAAAGTAACAAATTACCAACGACGACAGATAAACGCTACTAATAAACTGAGCCTGTTGGACATAGTTTCGCCACTGGGACTCACTGCGATAAAAATTGTGATAGGTAAAACCCGTGATAATTACCGCCGCAAAGCCCCAAAATAAACCTGTTAATCCCGCAAATTCTCCCCAATTAAGTTCTGGCGGTAAGGGCGAAAAAACTTGATTAAAATTTAGCGAGACTTTCCAAGCTACCCCTAGCCCAAAAATATCACTAAATATCAGCAATAGCGTTCGTAACCAGTTAAATTCAAACATATTCCATTGTTGAAAACATTGTTGGAAATGTTTGCCTGCCCGAAGGTCACGCTTTGCAGAACGCTTTTCGGTTGGTTGGCGATCGCTACTCACTCTCATAATCCTCTTGCTCTTACCCTGATTTTGCATTGCAAAAGACAATTCGTTAATACCTATTGATTATCTTGCCCAAATTTGATTAGGTTATAGCCTCAAACAGAATTACAGCGCAAAGCGCTGCGATTCTCTTTACAGAGAAAAATTAAAAAGCGTGGCAAAGCCACGCTTTTTAATTTTTCTCTGGGTTTTAATTCCGCGCAAAGCGCTTTATAGCCTATTGAGGCTTTGAGTAGTACAGAAATATTTTTAAAAGCGGCGCGAAGTGCCGCTTTTAAAAATATTTCTGGGTTTTAATTCAGCGCTTTGCGCTGTAAGCAAAATTTGTATGGTTATAGATTGCCGAAGAAGACTTTAAGGTTGTATTATAGTTTGCTGGACTGAAAAAATAGGAGACTAGTATCATGAGTCGCGTATGCCAACTAACAGGCAAAAAAGCTAATAATGCCGTATCGATTTCTTTCTCACACAAGCGCCACAAACACTTACAACACGTAAACTTACAAGACAAAAGAGTTTGGTGGGAAGAGGGAAAACGCTTCGTAAAATTACAAATTTCTACCAAAGCCATTAAGACTTTACAAAAGAAAGGTTTGGCTGCATTCGCTAAGGAAGCTGGGCTTGACCTTCGCAAATTCTAATAGTTATAAAGGGGTGCAAGAAAGCACCCCTTTATTTTTGGGGTTTTTGGGAGATTTTATGAATATTGGCATCGTTGGACTGGGGTTAATCGGTGGCTCCTTAGGCTTAGATCTGCTCACTACAACGCAAGATCACAATCAAGATCAAAATCAGGGGCAAGAGCGCAATTATGTATGGGGTATCAGCCGCAACCCTGAAACCTGTAAACAAGCTGAAGCGATCGCCGCCGTAAATATCGCCAGTACAAGTATTAAAGACATTCCCGATCGCCTTCTTGACCAAACCGATATCGTCGTTATCTGCACACCGATCGCCACAA
>Ga0316610_1000002_pt1 | contig 112025 bp, 105 predicted proteins | sample MIS2017111B_MG_FD_207677 | JGI IMG/M metagenome (GOLD analysis project Ga0316610, IMG submission 207677) | Microbial mat bacterial communities from Middle Island sinkhole, Lake Huron, Michigan, United States - MIS.2017.111B | ecosystem: Environmental > Aquatic > Freshwater > Lake > Sediment... | reverse complement strand
CCTTTGTAAGTCCGCAATTTAGCTTCATGACTTTTGATGTCTATCAAGATAAAATCATCACCAAAGCGATCGCCACCGATGGCAAAGTATTTGATCGCGCCATCATTACCAAGGCTTAGAAATGGTTTGAAGAAGAGCGCCCCATGGGGCGCTCTTCTTCAAATCATTTAGGATTACTAAGTAGTTGGGTATATTAAAACTCAAAATCTAAAACCTGTGGCGCACGCTGCGCGTGCGCCACAGGTTTTAGGGTTTTATATTTAATTGCGCCCAGCTACTTATATAGTAAATTCATCCCCAAACGTTAAATTCCATGAGCTTATACCTGTACGCAATTTTGCAAGCCGAAAATCTTGATCTCATCCAAAATCTTGATTTGCAAGGTATGAATGCTCAGCCTGTCCAGTTTCATGCGGTTCCTCCCTTTGCGATCGTTTACAGTGAATCTCAGCAGGATCGTTACCTCGCCAGCCGTGCTAACCTGATCACCCACGAAACGGTTTTAGAGTCGCTGATGAAGGCGATCGATCCCCATCAAGCAGTGCCATTACCATTACAATTTGGGCTAGTGGTCGAAGAATGGGAAGAGGTGCAGCAAGATCTGCTTATTCCCTACGCCGATCAACTTAAGGAGTTAATTAATAACTTAATTGGTAAGCGTGAGGTCAGTGTCAAACTATTTTGGAACCAAACAGAAGAACTAAATCTAGCGGTTGCGGAAAATGCAGGCTTACGTCAACGACGTGAGGCTTTGGTGGGCAAAGTTTTAAGTATGGATGAAGCGATCGCGATCGGGCAAGAATTAGAGGCGGCGATCGAGGATCGTCAACAAGTAATTGTGGAAGCCTTTATCAATACTCTCAAGCCTTTAGCCCATGACTATGCTGAAGGAGAATTACTCACAGAAAGTATGATTTATAACGGTTCTTTTTTAATTGATTGGGATAAGGAACCAGAATTTGCGGCGGCGGTGGAAGCCCTCGATCAGCAATTTGAAAACCGTCTCAGAATCCGCTACAACGACTTTACTGCGCCCTATAACTTCGTAAATGTAGATCGAGAAAGATAGAAGCGTTGCTTCTATCTTTCTGTAGCAAGAGTAAAGTTTCTTAGGATAGGCAAGGGGCTTAAGCCCCTTGTTCATTGAGTTAATAGAATGGCTATTTAGAAACGTTCCATAAACTTATATTTAGCATCATGAATCGGTTTTGCCCCCTCGCCACAGGTGCGTGGAGTCGGCAAAATCTTAGTCGGATTAGCAATACCTTGAGGGTCAAAGACCTCTCGCACCCATTGCATAGTTTCTAAATCTGAAGGGCTAAACATCTCTGGCATATAGCACTTCTTATCTGCCCCAATACCATGCTCGCCCGAAATGCTACCGCCCACCCGCACACAGAGCTTGAGGATTTCGCCGCCTAGTTCTTCCACCGTTTCCAAAGCGCCAGCTTCGGCATTGTTATACAAAATTAATGGATGAAGATTTCCATCTCCTGCATGGAAGACATTGGCGACATGGTAGCCATACTTTTTGCTGAGCTTCTCAATCTCTTGCAATACAAAAGTAAGCTTAGTGCGCGGAATGACTCCATCCTGCACATAGTAGTCGGGACTGAGGCGACCCATCGCGGCAAAGGCGGCTTTGCGACCTTTCCACAGCCTGAGACGTTGCTCTGGATCGGTGGCTATGGTCACATTTCGCGCTCCATTTTTATAACAAATTTCTTGGATGAGCCTTGCATTTTCGGCAACTTCACTCTCTAAACCATCAACCTCAATTAAGAGAATGGAAGCTGCATCACGCGGATAGCAATTTGTGGCAACCGTATCTTCCACCGCATTAATACTCATGTTGTCCATGATTTCCATGCCTCCAGGGATGATGCCAGCGCTGATTACATCGGAAACCGTCGATCCTGCGGCTTCGACGGTGGTGAAATCGGCTAAAAGAACTTGGATGGATTCGGCGGATTTGAGGATTTTGAGGGTCACTTCTGTGGCAATGCCGAGGGTTCCTTCGGAGCCAACAAAAATCCCCGTCAGATCGTAGCCTGGACTTTCAGGAATTTTGCTGCCGATATCTTTGATTGAACCATCGGGCAGGACAATTTTTGCACCGAGGACATGGTTGGTAGTGACTCCATATTTGAGGCAATGCACACCGCCTGAGTTTTCGGCGACGTTGCCACCAATGGAGCAGATAATCTGGCTAGAGGGATCGGGAGCGTAATAGAAACCTGCACCACTTACGGCTTGAGTGACCCAGTTATTGATTACCCCTGGTTGTACGACTACGCGCTGGTTTTCGAGATCAATCTCTAAAATTTTTCTCATGCGTGATGTCACAATCAGCACGGAGTCAGGCAAAGGCAATGCACCACCTGATAAGCCTGTACCTGAGCCTCTAGCCACAAAGGGAAGTTTGTAACGATCGCATATTTTTACGATCGCCGCCACTTGATCGGTGGTATTTGGCAAAACCACGATCGCAGGTTGTTGTTTATAACTGGTGAGTCCGTCGCATTCATAGGCGAGTAACTCTTCGCGGGTGCGGACTACATAGCGATCGCCCACAATGGCGATGAACGCATCCGCGATCGCTTGCCAATCAATAGTTTGGGTTGGTGATACAGAAATATTTGAGCTAGAGGCGATCGCAGTCATGTTGTAAGGTCAAAGGTAACAACTAAACTGATCCTACAGCGCTTTGTCCCTTGCCTTTGAAAGAATTCAGAAAGTTAAAAAAAGCTTTTTTTAACTTTCTGAATTTTGAATATATTGCAAAAGTACCCTCTCGATTTCGCCACTCCGAACAGGCTTGCTGATGTAATTATTCATACCCACATCCAGACAAGTTTGTTTATCTTCAGGCATAGCATTGCCCGTCATCGCCACAATTATCGGTTGGATTGGAATTGTCAAACTTTGGCGAATTAATTTGGTTGCCATTAATCCATCCATTTCGGGCATTTGCACATCCATAAAAACCAGATCGTAACTCTGAATTGATATTTTCTGAATAGCTTCTATGCCATTGTTAGCAATATCCACTTGATAACCAAACTTTTTCAATAACAGTGAACTAGCAATCTTTTGATTAACGGGATTATCTTCTACGAGTAAGATCTTGAGAGGAAACTTTTCTGCCATCAAGATACTATTGTTGCTGGGACTCAAAGGTAACTGATTAGTTGCGATCGCCTTAGAGACATTAGAAACAGCCGTTGGTAAAGACATCGTGAAGTAAAAAGTAGAGCCAGACTGATGAGAGTTAGTCCTAATTTGCCAATCTAAGCTTGGTTTACCGCCAATATAGCCTTGGCTTTCCACCCAAATGGAACCGCCCATTAACTCCACTAAATGCTTACAGATAACCAATCCCAATCCCGTACCGCCATAGCGACGACTGATGGAAGTATCTGCCTGAGAAAAGGGCTGAAATAGCTTATCAATATGATTTCTAGATATACCAATACCCGTATCTTTAATCGCAAATAGTAATTGAGAAGATGGCTGACAACTAACTGTTAACACAATCTCACCGTTGCTAGTAAACTTAATGGCATTCCCAATTAGATTAATCAGAATTTGACTTAATCTGGAAGCATCGCCCACTAAGGCATCAGGAATATTATCGGCGATCGCATATTTGAGGATGTTTCCTTGATGGTTAGCTTGATTACCCAAGATCTGGTACACCAAATTAATCTCATCAATGAGGATAAAAGGACGATTTTCTAGTTCCAGTTTTCCTGCTTCAATTTTAGAAAAATCTAGAATGTCATTAATAATTGAGAGCAAAATATTTCCACTATTCCGAATTATCTGTACATAATCCGACTGCTCTGGATTTAGATCTGTAGATGCAAGTAACTCCGCCATGCCAATCACTCCATTCATAGGCGTGCGAATTTCATGACTCATGTTAGCGAGGAATTCACTTTTAGATCGTGTTGCTAATTCCGCTATTTCCTTAGCCTTAGCTAGAGCGATCTCTGTTTGTTTACGTTCAGTAATATCTCTGGCAATCTGAATTACTTTATCTTTCGCAATGGGGGATATGTTGGCGGTAAACCAAACCTCTTGATCGTTAATATTTAGGCAATAATCACAACTAACAATTTTTTGAGTGTCTAATGCTTCTCTAATCGCACTCACAATAATGCTGGCGGCAGGTTGCGGAAGCTCTTCATTGATTGGCTTGCTTAAAATTTCCTCAGGACTGCCGAGTAAATTGCTAATATTTGTGGGAACAATTTTGAGACATTTGCCTTGTGAATTACGAATTAACACCACATCTGTCATCGCCGATAGCATCCCATTCTGTTCAGCATAGGCTTCTCTCAATTTGTTAGCACTTTGTCTGATCGCTAGTTCCGATTGTTTGCGATCGGTAATTTCCGTAATATATCCATGCCAGAGAATACTGCCATCAGTCTCTCTCTGTGGAGTTGCCTGACCATAGACCCAAATGATGCGCCCATCGACAAATATTACGCGATATTCACATTGCCAAATTGACAGACTTCTTGCTGATTTGTTAATGGTTTCGCCTACACGCTCTAAATCCTCTGGATAGAGACGGACAAAGATTGGAGAAGCATCTTCTCTAACATCCTCAGGTGAAACCCCATAAATATCGCGAACACCTTGGCTGGCATAGGGAAAATGCGAACTCCCGTCAGGTCTAAGGCGATATTGGTAAATCACCCCTGGAACATTGTGAGAGATCTGTTCCAAGCATCTGGCGGATTCTACTTGCAATGTGATATCGCGAATAATTACTAGAGCTTCGTTATCATTAATTGCCGCAACACGCACTTCTTCATAGGCGATCCGCCCAGACTTTGATAATTGATGATTGTAGACCTGTAATTCTTTGGTGGCGATCGCCTGTCTAATTGCTTGCAGTTGAGATTCTAAAAGATCGGGTGGAAGTACTTCCGATAAATGTTGGCTGATGGGAACAAAGGACTTGATTTCATTGTTGGTAGACATAATGCAATCCAAACAAAATCCATCCAAATTAACTCGCAACAGTAAATCGGGCAAGCTTTTCAGGATTGTCTGCTGACGGATTTCACTCTCCTGTAACGCTAACTTCACGCGCTTTTGATCGCTAATATCAATATGAGTGCCAATAAATCTTAACGGTAAACCATCGGCGGTACGGCTAAAAACCTGTCCCCTTGCCAAAATCCATTTATAACTACCATCCTTACATTGAAGACGATGCTCAAACACATATTGCTCAGTTTCACCTTGCAAATGCTTATGAATTTCTATATAGGCTTGCTCTCGATCTTCGGGATGCAATCGCTGTTCCCACTCACCGAAATGATTGCGAAGCTCATGATCGGCAAATCCCAGCATCGCCTTCCAAGCAGAAGAGAAAAAAACCTCGTTAGTTTGGAGATTCCAATCCCAAATGCCATCACCACTAGCTTTGATCGCATATTGCCTACGCATTTGGATTTCATCTTCGATATACTTGCATTCAGTAGCGGTTCCAAGCATATATTTCAGACCAATTCCTAGTTGAGTAGAAATATTTTTGAGAAGGCTAATTTCTTGAGGTTGCCATTGCCTTGGGCGATCGCATTGATGGGTAATGATTAAACCAAATAGATGCTTGGCTGTTTTTTGAGGAAGCAAAATCGGCATCACCAGATTTGCTCTTACCTGCATCCTTGCCAATAGGTCGGCATAGCATGACTGGATTGGCTTAGTTTGCGTATCTTCAATAACACTAAATCTTCCTGCTTTATACAGATCCGCCCATAATTGAGAAAAACAAGGATCGTAAATCAATTCCCCTAAAACTTTTTTCCATGCAGCCCCCACCGACTCAGCCATAACTGCGCCATCGCCATCAGCCAAGAACTGATAAATTAATACGCGATCGCATCTCAATAAATCCCTTGTCTGTTGAACAGTAATATCCAACATATCAGTTAAGTTTTGAGAATCATGAATTCTCAAGGAAAGATCTGTGATGCGATCAAAAATTTTTCCCAAGTAGTTATCATCTAAAGAAGTATTAGTACCAGTAATATTAAAGCCCATGTTAAAAAACTTAGTTAAAAAAAATTAAAAGTTATCTTTGTCTCTTTTAATTTTGCTTGCCCTGATCTTTATAAATCTTCCCCCACAGGAGATTTCAGCTTACTAAATTTTCGGTAACAACTAAGCCATTTCCCCTTAGATATACATCTTATCTTGTATTTGTATAAGATATTGCCCAGATACTTAGTAAAGTTCTGCCCCAAAAATATAAAACCCTAAAAAGTGCGGCGCGTGCGCCGCACTTTTTAGGGTTTTATATCTTATTGTGCCTAGTTACTTAATTGGGTGATTTATGTTGATTTTGAGACGCTTTTAGGCAAATAATTTGGATTACTGCCTAGCCGAAAATTTTAAGAAAATATGCATCAGTCTTTAGTTTAAGTTACACTATGTTATTTAGGGATTAATATGCAGTAATTTAATTATGTGCGTTTATTAAAAGAGATATGACCCCAACCGTCCCCACCGAGCAGATCGATCGCATTGTGTGGAATCAGCACCACGACCCGTTTACAGTCCTTGGTCCCCATGAAATTGAGCAAGATGGTAAGTCGGTATGGGTGGTTAGAGCGTATCTACCCGACGCAGAGGCCGTATCCGTAGTTACGCCCGATCAACACAAAGAATATCCGATGTATTCGGTGCATCATCCCCACTTTTTTGAATGTATCATCACTGACGCGCCCCACCTCTTCAGTTATCAATTTAAGGTCAAGACTGGTGACAGCGATCGCCTAATTCATGATCCCTACTACTTCAAGTCACCACTACTCACTGAGTTTGATGCCTATTTATTTGGTGAAGGAACCCATTACCAAATTTACGAAAAAATGGGCGCACATCTCACCACCATTGATGGCGTGAATGGCGTTTATTTTGCAGTCTGGGCTCCCAATGCTCGCAACGTGTCCATCATTGGTGATTTCAATAGCTGGGACGGGCGCAAGCACCAAATGCGTAAAGGACATACAGGTATTTGGGATCTGTTTATACCTGAGTTGGTAGTTGGTACTGTTTATAAATACGAAATTAAGAGTCCTGAAGGACATATTTACGAAAAATCTGATCCCTATGGCTACTTTCAAGAAGTACGCCCTAAAACAGCCTCCATCGTCACCGATCTCAACACCTATGAATGGAGCGATCAAAAATGGCTGGAAACCCGCCGTAATGAAGATCCGCTCAAAAAGCCGATCTCCGTCTATGAAATGCACCTTGGCTCATGGATGCACGCCTCCGCAGCAAACCCTCCTGCCAGTGGTTATCCTGCGGTATCCGCCGCCGACCTCAAGCCAGGGGCAAGATTTCTCACCTATCGCGAACTCGCTGAAGACCTAATCCCTTACGTTAAGGAGATGGGCTATACCCATATCGAAATGATGCCCGTAGCTGAGCATCCCTTTGATGGCTCATGGGGCTATCAGGTCACGGGCTATTATGCGGCAACTTCACGCTATGGCACACCCCAAGACTTGATGTACTTCATCGATAAGTGTCACCAAAATGATATTGGGATTATTGTCGATTGGGTTCCTGCCCACTTCCCCAAAGATGGACATGGTTTATCTTTCTTTGATGGTACTTTTCTTTATGAACCCGCCGATGAGCGTATTGGTGAGCATAAGGAATGGGGAACCAAAATCTTTAACTACAAGCGCAGTGAAGTTAAGAATTTCTTGATTGCCAATGTGCTGTTCTGGTTCGATAAATATCACATCGATGGGATTCGGGTGGATGCGGTCGCCTCAATGATCTATCGTGATTACAACCGCGAACCTGGCACATGGCTCGCTAATGAGTATGGCGGTCGCGAAAGTCTCGAAGCGATCGAGCTATTTCGTCATCTGCACAGTATTCTCTTCACCTATTACCCAGGCGCATTATCGATCGCCGAAGAATCAACCTCCTGGCCGATGGTGACATGGCCTGCCTATTCAGGAGGCTTAGGCTTTAACCTGAAGTGGAATATGGGTTGGATGCACGACATGCTCGATTATTTCAAGCTTGATCCATACTTCCGTGGACATAATAATAACTATGTCACCTTCAGTATTTGGTATGCCTTCAGTGAGAACTTTATGCTGGCGCTCTCCCATGATGAAGTGGTGCATGGTAAGAGTCCGATGATCGGCAAGATGCCTGGGGATGAGTGGCAGAAGTTTGCGAATTTGCGCTGTCTGTATGGCTATATGTTCACTCACCCTGGTAAGAAAACCATGTTTATGGGCATGGAATTTGGACAATGGGCGGAATGGAATGTATGGGGCGATCTGGAATGGCATTTGCTGCAATATCCTAGCCACAAGACCCTCCAGCGCTTTGTAAGTGATCTGAACAAGTTGTTGCGATCGCTACCTGAGCTATACACCCAAGACTTCTCGGAAGCAGGTTTTGAATGGATTGAATGTAACGATACTCAAAACTCGGTGATCTCGTTCTTGCGGAAAGGATCAGATGGTGAGTTTGTTCTCGTTGTCTGTAATTTCACCCCCGTTCCCCATCACAATTATCGGATTGGTGTTCCTGAGAGAGGATTCTATAAAGAAGTTCTCAATAGTGATGCTCCTATCTATGGTGGTAGTGGTATTGGCAATATGGGAGGCAAATATAGCGATGACTATGGTACTCACGGTAAACCCTATTCCATTGATGTGACTGCGCCGCCTTTAAGCGTGGTTGTGTTGAAATACATTGGCGAAGTTTAAATAATGCCAAAATAATGGCAAAAAAGAAGGCTTGCTATGCAAGCCTTCTTTTTCATTTAGGACGCATTAGACATTGGGCGATCGCGTGATTCGTATAAATTTTTGATATCGGGATGTTGATGTTTCCATGTCCGTGAATTGAGGAAAGTAGGTAAATTAACCCTACTAGTGGGTACAACATCAATGAAATGATCGACGAATTGAGTTTGGCTTTTCCCCTCAAGATTTTGAGAACAGGTTTGGATCTCTCTTTCCATGCTATCCAAAACCTGTAAAGCTAAATGGAGATGTGCTTCCAGATATTTGATTCGATTTTGTAAAGCTTCGATGGTCGATTTTTGAGTATCCATAATTTAACCTCTATCAGTTGGCTAAAACTGATTTTGCAATCCAACTCGTTGCCCAAAAGTTTAATTCTTATACCTAGCTATTACCATCCTACAAAAGTATGATCCCAGAGCCAGACTGATTTTTTGTGGTGCAGCAAGGCTACATCACAAAAAATCAGTCTGGCGATCAAAACCAAAAAGAGAGATGTGGCACTTTGCGCCACATCTCTCTTTTTGGTTTTGTATAGCGATACAATAGGAAGATGTCATTTACAAACTGGCAAGTTTTAGATAGTGCGGAGCCGCCGACTTGGTTAAGGGAGCAAGTTGGCAAATTTGCCGCGCAGTTGCTTTGTCAAAGAGGAATTATCGAGCCTGAGCAAGTATCAGCATTTTTAGATACAAAATCCTATCAACCAACCAGCGCTTTTGCTTTCCCTGAAATGCAACAGGCGATCGCGCGTATCCAAAAAGCCTATGAACAAGGAGAAATGCTCGCGATTTGGGGCGATTTCGATGCGGATGGCATTACGGCCACATCGGTATTGTGGGAAGGCTTAGGACAATTTTTTTCGCAGGGCGATCACTTAGTTTTTTATATTCCCGATCGCCTCAAAGAATCTCATGGGATCTCGATTAGGGGCTTAGATGAGTTGCGATCGCATTGTGCGGCGGCAGGAAAACCCTTAAATCTAATCATTACATGTGATACAGGCAGCACCAGTTTAGAGGCGATTAATTATGCTCATCAGTTAGGAATTGATGTCATCGTCACCGATCATCACACCTTGCCCGATCAACGCCCAAATGTGACGGCAATTATTAATCCACGCTATTTAGATAACGAGCATCCATTGTTCCATTTGTCGGGCGTGGCAGTGGCTTATAAATTAATGGAAGCTCTCTATGAAACTCTGCCGAACATTCCCAAACAACCCTTAGAAGATTTATTAGATTTAGTGGCGATCGGTTTAGTTGCTGACTTAGTGCAGCTTACGGGCGATTGCCGCTATCTTGCTCAAAGGGGAATTGAAGTATTGCGCCAGAAGAATCGGCTAGGCGTGCGGATGCTATTGGAGCAATGTAAACGAGTCGGCGATCGCCCCATTGATATTAGTTTTGGGATTGCACCGCGCATCAATGCCGTTAGCCGCATCTGGGGCGATGTTCGGAAATGTGTGGAACTACTCACCACCCACAATGAGAAAGTTTGTAAATCACTAATTGATCAAACAGAACTGGCGAATACACAGCGTAAAGCTTTGCAGAAGAGGGTATTCAAACAGGTTAAAGGAAAAATCGATCAACTTGATCTCTCCACCACAGGAATTATTATTCTTACTGATCCGCAATGGTCGGTAGGAGTTTTGGGACTAGTGGCGGGGCAGGTAGTTGCGGAATATGCTCGTCCGACCATTCTCTGCACCGTTGAGGATGGCATTGCCAAGGGGAGTGCGCGATCGCTGGAAGGAATTAATCTCTATGAACTGCTGAAAGGACAAGAGCATTTACTGCTCAGCTTTGGCGGTCATCCCCTCGCAGGTGGGCTGAGCTTTGCTCTAGAGAATTTACAAGTACTCACTGAGGCGATCGATCAGAGATTTTGGAGTCAATATGGACAATTGCAAAGTAAGTCAATAACCGTTGATTTAGAAGTTTCCCTTGCCGATTTAAATCGGGATTTATTTAATGAATTGAAGCAATTAGAGCCATTTGGGATGGGGAACCCTGCTCCCAAATTATTAGTGCGCGACTGTGAATTTCTCGATATATCCAACGCAAATATCCGTAATCATAAAGGACAAAAGGTTGAATATATCAAAACAGAATTTACCTTAAGTGATCGCGATGGCAATCAAATTCATGGCGATTGGTGGGGGCATTACAGCTATGAACTGCCCGATACCCATTGTGATGTGGTGGTTGAGCTAGTCGATAATGCGTTTCGTAAAAGCTATGATGTACGATTGTTAGACTTCCATAGTCAAAGCGCACCTCTTAGCGCCGACCAGCCTTCTCTTGCATCTACTTCCATTAAAAATATTAGCGAGAATCTAAAAATCATTGATCTGCGTGGGCGCGATCTCTTGGAATCGAACCAAAAATTAGCCCCAAAATTAGAAGCGACAATCTGCGATCGCTGTCCCCATAGTTGGCAAGATTTGAATACGATCATCCATCAAGCGACTCAATCTGATCAAGTCTTAGCGCTGGTTTATCCCAATCCTGAAAAGATGAATGGCGCGATCGCATGGCAAACTCTTGTGGGCATCGCTAAGTACCTCAGTCGGACAGGCAAAATGATTACGCGATCGCAACTGGTTACAAAACTAGGAATAGATGATCGAAATGTTTTGCAGATTGGCTTTGAGGAATTACAACAATATGGTTATGCGGTGAAGATGATGCACCATGAACTTAATAATGAATTAGAGGATTCTCAAATAAGTATCAGTTCCATTTCAACCACAAATTATTTATCGCCACCATCCTTAACTACCACCCAGCAGTTTATTCAAGCTGTTAATGAATTTCTATTTCAGCAACAATTTTTTGATCGCCAATTAAGCACTATACTGCCTTCCCAGTGAATAATTAGGCGTGCACGCCTAATTATTCACTGGGAAGGGACTAGGAATATAAGAATATAGTCTTAGTCAACTGCGTGGGGACAAATCAAAACCCAAATAGTGAGAGGCGGTGCGCCGCACCGCCTCTCACTATTTGGGTCTTATGTGCTAACGATAGGCATCGAATCGATTAAGGCTATAAAGGATAAATCTTGATGGGGAGGAGTCGTATTAGCGCTTGCCCTAGGCGATAGGCTTGCACGTCATACATAGGAAGCTCGATCGCCGCAGGGAGAGTTTGCATAAATCGGCGGGCAAGTTCGAGATCACAACCTGAAATATTTTTAAGCTTGTTGCCAGCATCAAGTAACACACTAGAGTTGAGAGGCTGCTTGGCGCGTAATTGCCAGCGTTTGGGTGAATGCAAATTGCCTAACTCAATGCGCCGTAATCCTGAAATAGAAGCTAAAACCGTCAGGCGATCGCCAACCTTCATCACCTCATCATCGGACGGCATATAAATCTCACTATGCCCATCAGCTTTCGGTTGTACTGTTTTTAGATACACTGGGACAACCGTATAACCATAGGCAATTTGCGAAAGATTTTTGCCAATTAAAGTATCATTCTCAGTAATTACATATTCAGCGACCAACACTGTGCGCTGATTGAGGCGAAATAGACTCAGCATATTTTCACCAAATACTGCTCCCGCAAAGGCTTCGGCAGAGAGAGCATAGGCACATAATGATTGAGAACGAGGGAGAAGTTCCGCTAGGTTTTCACTGAAGTAGCGATCGTAGGTACGGATCGCTAGATTCATGTGACGATTAATTTTTTGGGCAGCATCACGCGCTAACAAAGCGGCTTCGAGATTAAGCATCTGATCGTCAGTAACGGAAAGAACACTCTTAGCATTAGCCAGATTAGTTTTTGATAATTCTTCAATAATATTACCCGTGACCCAAGGCACTTTGTCTGCCAGATCGCAATCATGAGGGTTTTCACTGACGATTACAAATGGAAGTTTTAACTTAAATAGAAGATCAGCAATTCTCTGTCCAAGTCTTCCAAACCCAATCAGGACAATATGATCGCGAGTTGGTAGAGGTAGCGATCGCTTAAAAAATTCAAATTTGGCACTGAGAATGCTGTCGGCAATCAATCCCAAAACTCCTAATACAAATAATAGGCTAATCAAAGTAACCAATAGGCAAAATATGATCACCCATAGAGGAACTTGATCTTCATCCAGTCCGCCAAATACATCACCAAAGCCGCCTAGTAGCAAGATCATACTTGTGGAAATAGACTTTTGCCATGAAAGGTTCGGCACATTGAAAAACAAAATGATCGAGCTAATTGCCCAAAGGATAATCGCGGTAATAATACCCCAGAGAATGAGTCGGCGCGATCGCACTTCTTGAAACCAAGCGCAAAGCTGATTCCATTTAGATTTCCAAAATCCTGAACCTGTAATTTGCTGGATTAGTTGTTCGAGTCTTTGGAGAGGGGAAGCGTGATGATCAAGATCAATACGTTGTTCTGGCATTAGAGAATAGCGGCTAGTCGTAGTAAAATCACCCTCGACATACTCAATAAAGGCAATTTTATCCCCAACTTCAATCAGCAGATCAGGCTGCCATTGAAAGAAAAGTCGATCGGGCTTGAGATCGGCAATGCTCAGGAGTCGAGAATTCTTTTTGTGGAGTAAATAGGCGGGAGTTCGCAAAAATCGATAGCTATCTGCTTTCACTGTGCATTCCACTACTCGTAATTTGCGATCGCCTAGTTGAAACAGTCCTAATGTGCCTTCACCTAATCCCGCTACGGCAAAGGCCGCCGCAGGCAGATCGACAGGATCGAGGGCGACAAAATTTCCTAATTGTTCTTTGAGTAATTGATTGAGATTTTGTCGAGAAGAACGAGCGACAATATGTACGTTAGGATTGAGGCGACGGGCGGCGATCGCTGTTTCAATATTCACATTTTCATTGCTGGTAACTAGCAAAATCGCCCGACAGTTAGCGATTCCTGCCTGAATCAAAACTTCTGAACGACGGCAATCTCCCAAAATAATTTCTTGATCAAGAAGTTCTGAAAAATTATCAAACTCCATAACCTCTGGCTGTGCCTTATTAATCGCACAAATTTTGACTTCATATTCTCCATAGGCAAACTTCTTTAAGTTAAATACAGAATGTTGTCCGAGGCTACCCAAACCACAGACAATGAAGCGATCGCCAATAGTAGTTTCCTTGTTGAGCGCTAAATTCTCAGACCGAGAGTCTTTTTGCTCAGGATCTGGAGCAATTTCATCAACCGCCAATTCGATTTTTTCGATCCATTGTGGTAATGGCTGTCCAAACCAAAATGCATAGATTCGTACTGTCTTAACATCACCATAATCAAAATCATGACAACATTTAGCGATCGCCTCTACTAATAATTGGCATAATTGGCGATCACCAAAATAAGTAGACTCCAGCAAAATGTGCAATTCTTGGCGCTTTTGTCTGATCGTGACATTTACTTTAATACCGAGGTCGAGTAAGCAATTTTTGATGAGTGCGGCAAGCGATCGCATTCTTTATTCACGTTTTTTAACTATGCTGAACTATTTAAATCTTCAAAGGATTTGATTATAAACCACGAACATTAATAGGAGGTTATCCTATAGCGTTTTAGCACTCACTTTGGGTGGTTGCTATGGTCAGCCTAAATAACTTGTGAAATGACAACCAGAAGCGCACCTACGACAAATAGCGTAGATTATTTTTGGAACTGTGCGATCGCTAAGCCCGTCAAGATTGCCATATTCGGAATTATGCAGACATCGAGAAGACCATGAAATCTAGAGCGATCGCCTTGAGCCTGTTATCGGCATTATTAGTTAGTATTCCTAGTTTTAGTAGGGTTGCTGCTGCATCCGCCGCACCGAAGGATTTTGATCCCGAAGAAAAAATAACGATGGAAGTCTATCGTTCGGCAAATCCTGCGGTAGTAACCATTAAAACAAATACCAGTACTGGCTCTGGTAGCATTATTTCTCCCGATGGATTAGTAATTACCAACGAGCATGTGATTCGGGAAGCCAAAAATGGGGCTGTCAAAATTATTAATAGCGATGGCAAAACCTATAACGGTCAGGTTCTCACCATCGATCGCAAAAATGATTTAGCACTAGTCAGGATTTCCAGTAGTGATCGCTTCTCCTCATTAACATTCGCCGATCGCGATGGTATTCTGGTTGGACAAAAAGTATTTGCGATCGGTAGCCCCTTTGGTTTATCAGGAACCCTGACCACTGGCATTCTCAGTCGGGTTGCCACCAATGGCGATCTCCAAACCGATGCGAGGCTAAACCCTGGTAATTCAGGCGGCCCATTGCTCAATTCTCGTGGCGAAATTATTGGCGTGAACAAAGCGATTCTCAGTACAGATGGACGCGCTAATTCAGGAATCGGCTTTGCGACCAGTGCCATCAACACTAAGGAATTTATCACTCGTAGTGCATCATTAATCCAGCCAAATACCGCGAATAAAACCGCAAATCTGCCCAATTCACAGTCTTTAACCTCTGCCGCAATTTCTCCTCAAATTAATATTCCCTCTAGAACCACCCCATCAAGCGATCGCCCCTTATTAGGAGTCGTCCTGACCAATAATCTCAGCGTTTATGAAGTACGTCCCAACTCGCTCGCTAGTCGGATTGGGTTACAAAGAGGCGATCGCCTTGTGAGTTTAAATGGCACACCGATTAGCAATGCGAAACAGATTATTGATTATCTCGCTCAGCGTCCATCCTTTGCTCTATTGACCGTAGCCAGAAGTACAGGTGTGACTAGCTATCAAATCAAATTTTAGAGTGAGTGGCGGCGCTTCGCGCCGCCACTCACTCTAAAACTTAAAACCCAGAAAAATTTTTCTGGGTTTTAAGTCAGCGCAAAGCGCTGTAGCTAATCTAATTCGCGCAAAAACTTAGCACTATCTTCAGGCATCGCCGTATTAATATACATACCACTACCCATCTCAAAACCTGCGGCTTTAGACACACGCGGCACGATCGCTAGATACCAATGGAAGTAGTCCGATTGCTTCTCATCGGTGGGCATGGAGCGAATCGTGTAATTGTAGGCAGGATTATTTAATCCGTAATAAAGCTTAGCGAGAACTTTTTTAAGATTATAGGCAAGATCTTCTAATTCAGGATCGGTAATTTCACTAAAACAAGAACTATGGCGGCGGGGAAATATCCACATATGGAATGGAGACAGCGCTGCATAGGGCATGAAAGTTACAAAATGTTCTGTTTCTAAAACAATGCGTTCCTTAGCATTTAGTTCATCTTTGAGGGTATGGCAAAATAAGCATTCGCCTATATCATCAAAATAACTAGTTGCTTCAATTAAGCGATAACGAATCTGGGAAGGGACTACAGGGGTGGCCGTGATTTGGGAATGGGGATGTTCGAGGGATGTGCCAGCACCTTCTCCATGATTTTTAAAGATGATAATACTTTCAATGCGGTGATCTTGCCTAATAACTCTATAGCGCTGGCGATAGGCTCTGAAAATATTGATCACGTCACCAATTTCCATCAGGGCGATCGTCGCATTATGGTCTGGATGTTCGATAATTACTTCGTGATAGCCAACCCCTGTAATGGAGCGATGGATACCTTCACTATGACGGATGCGATCGCCTACGGGCCTAAGTGCAGGATATTTATTAGGGATAATTCGCACCCGCCATCCACGCTCATCTTCAATGCGTAAGTATTCATCTTCTAATAGGTTTTCATTGCCTTTGCAAAAGGGGCAATTATGTTTATAGATTGGTAATGGAGGTGGTGTTTCTGTCAGCGATCGCGCAAATTCATGGGGACGCTTTGCTCTCTCAGTGGCAAAAATAACCCAGTCTTTTGTAATTATATTTTGGCGGAGATGTGACATAGCGACTCACTAATATGATTCTGCTAACCTAAAAACTGCGCCGCAGTTTTTAGGTTAGATTTTAATTATGTCAAAATTTCATTCTGTAAAAATGAAAAATTGATTACGTCCCTGTTTCTTGGCTCGATAAAGGGCAATATCGGCTTGTTTGATCAATAGGCTAGGTTCTTGAATGTTATTAGGTAACAAACTGGCAATTCCGATGCTAATTGTCACTATATTGCTGATATTTGAATTTTGATGCGGAATATTTAACGCGATGATTGCCCCACGAATTTGTTCAGCAACTATAGCTGCCCCATGAATATCCGTATTTGGCAAAATCACAGTAAACTCCTCACCTCCATAACGAGCCACCAGATCAGCAGGACGATGTAATACTTTTTCGACTGTTTGGGCGATCGCCGTTAAGCAATCATCGCCCATTTGATGCCCGTAGCAATCGTTATAAAGCTTAAAATAGTCAATGTCAAATAATAACAAAGATAAAGGTTCATGCTCTCTACAGAGTCGCTCCCATTCAAGCACAATGCGCTCATCAAAACAACGACGATTAGCAACTTGGGTCAAACCGTCAATATTTACTAGTTTTTCTAATTCTAAATTTGCCCTTCTCAGCATCGATTCCGCATATTGCATATCTGCTTCTGCTTTTTTGCGATCGCTAATATCAATCACCACAAATCCGACGCGAGATGGCATATTATCCCTATCAAAAATAGGAAAGTATGAAGCCAGCCAAGTTTGGGTTTGACCAGTGGTACTAAGTAAATTGCTGCTAATCTCCTGATTTAGCAAGGGTCGTCCTGTTTTTAAAACCTGCTGTAAATATGGTTCAATATCAAAACTAAACTCACCTAATATCTCTGCAACAGTCCGATTTAAATGCTCTTCCATCGTTTTTTTGCTAATTTCTGTTAATACCTGATTAACCTGCACATGGCGTAGTTGATGATCAACAATTCCCATTCCCACAGGAGCCGAAGTAAAGAAAGCACTAAGTTGAGCTTCACTTAACTGAAGTTCTATAGTTCTTTCGATGACTAGCTCTTCAAGATTCTCCATAGTTTTCTTGAGAGATAACTGAGCCGCAATCCGTTCATCTAAAACCGCAGAGAGAATTAGCGATGTTAAGGAGAATACCGCCATAAAAGATTGCAAGAGCAGCAGTGATTGATTTGGTGAATCTTTTACATACAGTCCATGCCCTTGAGATGTGGAGAGAATTGCAATTAGGGAAACCAAACTCACTAATAAGCTGGCAGGAAAATTTCCAAAACGAAATACTGTCCAGAGCAGTATTGGTAAGAGAAGGTAAGCCAAGGGATAGCTTTGAGCAAAGGCAATCCAACTAATTAGTAAAATAATGCTTAGTAATAAACTAATTTCCCAGATGTTTCTCTGCTGGGAGTTTTTATGAAAATCTTTCCATAGTAAAAAAGTGGGGGTAAAGATTAAATGGGGCAGCGCACTCGCTAACCACCAAGTCAACCAACTGCCCGTATAACTATGCCAAGGAATTATTCCCGTTATACATAAACTGCTAATCCCAAAGGTAGCCGAGATCATCGGCGCAGAAATTGCCGCCGCAATATATAAAACTACAGTACTAACATGGCTAAAAATATTTTGATAGGGTGAAAATTTTTTGATTACATAGTTTGCAAATAATGGCTGTAAAACATTTCCACAGGCACAGGCAATCAGAATTAGGGCGAGACTAAAAACTGATAACGAAGGTATTGATTTTGATAAGCCTAAGGTGAGGGCAAAGGTGGAGCCACAAATAATTCCTAAAATCGGACGCTTGCCTAGCCAAAAAACTAGAGCTAAGGTCAGCCCTGAAGGAAACCAAACGGAGGCAACCGTAGCTGGTAAGGTGGCAAATTGATGGCTAAGATTAACCCCGATCGCATAGGCAATCGCTACTAGCAGATTGAGAATCATAAATTCCCAAACTCCTCTTCGTAATAGCCAGATGCCCTGCATATAAATCCCCCTAAAGTGATCAGGAAGATTGTATTTTATCGTCTAAATTGCTTCTTTTAGCATCCAAAATCCCGCAAAATGTTCTTCTTCCAGATTAGTTTGGACTGCTAGGAAATGAAATCCTTGGGCATTTTGTTTAGCTTTCTCCAAGGATGCGCCTTGGGCGATCGCCTCTTGATCTTTTGGTGCTTGCAGATTTGCTAACACCCATCGCGCATCGGCACTGGCTTCCAATTGCATTTGACAGCGATCGCCTAATAAATTGCGCTCAAATTTGATAAACACAGGATCAACGCCCGACATCCAAGCTGCTAAAGCCGTCGCCCTTGCGGAAACGATAATAATCCCTGACACAATTGTTTCAGGATCAAGATGATTAATATCCAGTAGCTCACTAAAATCCATTGACCATTCCTTAGCCTCAGCAAATTCACCCGCCTTTAGTGATACCAATACCCATCGCTCCCCCATCAGGGCATCGGGAACAGGCTTGGGATCTTGGGCGGCTAATACTTTTAAGGGTAAAGGATTGGGATCAACAGCCTGAAAGCCTTCCCGATTGGGATAAATACTCATCATTCGTTCTACCAACCATGCAGACATCGTAAACACGCGCCGCGATGCTTGCCCTGTGATTCCCACAAGGTTGCAACCCCGCATAATGATATTGGTCATGCTGGGGCGAAAAAAGCGGATTTTGATGGGAGTTTGCCCCGTTGTGGCAACACATTCGGTGAGTTGTTTGGCTAACCATTCAGAGTTGACTTCACTAGATGGACATTCGCGTACCCATTCAAACTGGCGATCGCGATCGCAGATCAGCAATTCCCAAACTTTTTTATTGTTAGCATCCAGCAGGGGACGGGAATAAAAATCTAACTCCCAAATATTCGACATAAATTAATGTATGACTTGACTTGTATAACTTGGCTATTTTCATGTTAACGCGATCATGTAGAGTCAATTCATGAATCACAGTTCTAGGTATCTAGCCAAAACCTGTTGGATCTCTTGCAATTGCGATGAATCTATTTGTCCAAGGTGCTGTACTAACCTGCGTTTATCAAAGGTCATCGGATCGACACAGACTACAAAACTATTGGTGGTCAGTCCGTTGTCAGCAGATGCAAGCAAAGGCACTATTACAGGACGGAGGCGATCACTAGGATTTGCCGAAGTGATGGGGAGTACAGTTGCTTTGCTACGCTGATTAAACCTAGTACCAGAAATAATCACCGCAGGTCGAGTTTTCCGAATCTCTGTACCAATCGAAGGCTCAAAATTTACGAGCCAGATACTTCCCAATCGATAATCGCTGCTTGTTGCCATGCTACCTCATCATCATTTGACAGATCGTTTAATTCATCAAGTAATAAACAAGCCTCAACCATAGCCTCTTGTTCTTGTTGTCTGCGCCATGTTTGCAGGAGTCTTTCAACAAGTTGACTACGATTTTTTACGCGATCGTCAACATAACGAACTAACTCATCTGGAAGAGAAATAGATATTTTCATAGCTTTTGATGCTACTTAAAATACTACTCACAGTAGCATAAAATCCAAAAGCTTGATAGCGGCACGAAGTGCCGCTATCAAGCTTTTGGATTTTGGTAATAAAAAAGAGGAGCAAACTAAGTTTGCTCCTCTTTTTTGGGAAATCAATTGCGAAATAAGCTTAGTTGTTATTCAACAATCACTTTGCCTAGCATACCAGCGCCACGGTGAGGTGAGCAGTAGTAAGAGAATTCACCAGCTTCATTGAAGGTGGACTCTAGCTCAGCTTTGGGCTTTTGAGCTAGTTTCTTGTGGGAAAGTTCTTCGTGACCGTCAAATACGACGTTATGAGGGAAAGCTTTGTTATTTACCCATTTGACAGTATCGCCAACTTTGATGGTGACTACTTTAGGTTCAAACACTAGCTGACCCTTATCAGAACCCATTTTTACGGTGACTGTATCCGCAGAAGCAGGATTTACGGTCATGAACAGGCTGCCAACAACAAACAAGAGGCTCGCGATCACTAGACCGAGCTTTTTCGCAAGGGAAAAAATATTCATGATTAATTACCGACTAAAAATTTAACTTGACTCGCACTAATTCGACTCGACTCGAACTAAAGCAACTAAAACACGCAGAGAAAAGCTATGGAGAATAGCTCATTGGACAAATTTCTAAAAACTTGTCCAGTTTTTAATGATCCCCGCAGGACTAGTGCGGAAATTATCTGTTTAATAGTATATCTTTCCGCCGCCCCATCCGATACCCTTGACCTTAGGTTCGTAAAGGATATAGCCAGCAATTAATTTGAGATCGTTATCGGTCAAACCACGCATGGTGGGGAAAATATCAGTACTCTTGAGGCTGGGGTGAACGTCATAGATTTCAGTTACGCCATCATAGGTGGTGGGCTTTTTCATGAAATCGACTAAGCCGAGGACGGTGTTACGCACTGGATATGCGCCGGCCAAGGATTCGGGAGAAAGGTTGACGTTAGGATTAGTGAAGGTTGCGCCGCCGAGGTGACAGGTAGCACAGGCATTAGAAAATAATTTTTTGCCCTTAGCAATGTCTTTTTGGGTCAAGACAATATTGGTGGTTTCGTTAAGAGGAACGGTACGCAGCTCGATTGGAATATCGGCAGCGCTGACGCTGGTGGTGAAAAGCTGGAAAGCGAGCATCACGAAAGCGATCGCCGCAGCTACATATTTAAAAGAATTTTTGTTCATAATTACGGACATAACTTAATTTATCTAAGTTTATCTAAAAAAATTTCACCTAATCTCAAAGATTTATTGCGATTTTGTAATCACGATTAGTTTTGAGGTTTTTTAGGAGGAGTCTTAGAATTTTGGGCTTCGGATGCCATGATTACAGCTTTTGCGTCTTCCAAAGCAAGTTTGGTTTCCGCGTCTTGGTAAGCGATCCCTAGGCGATCGCATAGGTTAAATACAGACTCAATGGTGAGTTTGTAATCTTCAGCGATCTCGGCGATCGAATAGTCAGCAAAGCCCATAGCAATACTCTTGTCTAGTTAATTCTAGAGATGTTTGTGCTATTTTCTCATGCAAACATCCAAAAAAGTAAAGGCGGCGCAATGCACCGCCTTTACTTTTTATCGCTAAGCGATCGCTGAGTTATCAATCACATCTTGCCAACGACCATTTCCAACGGCGCGAATGGCTTCGCGCAAATTGATCGCCCCTGTATAAATTGACTTACCCACGATCGCGCCCTTAACGCCGATAGATTCCAGGGACAGCAGATTTAATAAATCGGTAATCGAACTAATGCCGCCAGAGGCAATCACAGGCACATCGACATTTTCGGCAAGTTGGCGCAGCGCTTCGATATTTGGTCCCTGCATCGTCCCATCGCGATGAATATCTGTATAAATAATTCCTGCAATACCCACAGAAGTCATCCGTTTCGCTAAGTCCACTGCCATTACTTCCGAAGTCTTCAGCCAACCTCTAGTCGCGACTTTGCCATCACGAGCATCAATACCGATCATGATTTGCTCAGGAAATTCCGCACAAATGTCGGCGATCAGTTGCGAATTTTCCACTGCCACCGTTCCCAGAATCACCCGACTCACGCCAGAATTTAGTACTGACACAATACTTTCGCGATCGCGCAACCCGCCACCCATCTGCACCCGTATCGGAATTGAACGGGCGATCGCCTCAATTACCTTTAAGTTTTTGGGTTTGCCTTCTTTTGCGCCATCTAAATCAACCACATGCAAATACTTAGCGCCTTGACTGTACCAGCGTTGGGCAACCTCTACAGGGTCTTCACCAAATACCTCTGATTTTTGATAATCCCCTTGATAGAGCCTAACGCAGCGTCCATCTAAAATATCAATTGCGGGAATTACATCCATATTTTTTACCTACGATCCCAGGATTCTAATTTTAACTAGATTTAGCGATCGCGGTATAGTACAAATCAAGGAAAAACCAATTTAGTAAGTTTCGTGCCTACGCGCAAAACTTACTAAATTGGTTTTTATTCAGTTTTTACTTAATATTTGTCCCTATGAAATCGCCTAAGCAGTCAGTATCGCAACGGTTAATGTCTATTGGTATCGTGATTAGCGTTGTTTTTTTGCTGATGGCGATCGTTTCCCCTTTACTACAAGCTGTCGGACTTTTAAATCCTAGTGAGTTTCTCAGCTACCCAATCCACGAACCACCATCTGCACAACATTGGTTCGGCACAGATTTACAGGGGCATGATGTGTTTGCCAGAACGATCGCTGGTGCAGGTGTGGCTTGGCAAGTAACGATCGCCTCTACCCTCATTAGCATTGCGATCGGCGTACCATTAGGAATGCTTAGCGGTTACAAAGGCGGCTGGCTCGATCGCGGTTTAGTTTTTCTGATGGATGCACTCTACACCTTGCCCAGCTTATTACTATCGCTAACGATCGCCTTTGTGGTCGGTGCGGGTGTCTGGAATGCGGCGATCGCCCTCAGTGTTGCCTATATCCCCCAATATTTTCGGGTAATCCGCAACCAAACCGTAAGTACGAAAAACGAAGTTTACATTGAAGCTGCTCAAGCGATCGGGGCAGACACAAAAACGATCTTGATCAAATATCTTGCGCCCAACGTCGTCCAAAGCTTACCCGTAATTTTCACCCTCAACGCCGCCGATGCAATTCTGACGATCGCGGGTTTAGGATTTTTAGGTCTAGGCATTCCCGAAGATATCCCTGAATGGGGTCACGATCTCAAGCAAGCTCTCGATGCGCTCTCGACTGGTGAAAATATCTGGTGGACAACGGTTTTTCCTGGTTTGGCGATTACTTTTATGGCGATCGGGCTTTCTCTCGTTGGTGAAGGTTTGACTCAGAGATTTAGTAGCAAGAAAACTAAAAATTAACCACAACACCTAAATAACTAAGATGAGTCAAGATCAACCAAATAACGAACAAGCACAGGGACTGTATAGGTTATGCTATCGCCTGACAAACGCAATCTACCCTAATTGGCAGTACAAAGCGATCGAGCTTGTTAGAATAGACGAACGTACTGGACATCTATATGTGCTTGCCGAAGGAAACCTTGATTTTGAGATAAAAACTACAGGAGGTTACGAGCCATGACAGACATCAATTACAACAAAATGCAGTTGGATGAATTACGAAAATATGTACTCACTCATAGAGAAAATATTCAAGCTTTTCAGTCATACATTGATCGCTCAAAGGCTTCAGGCAGAATGATCGCTGTTGATGCAGCTAAACCTAAATGGGAAGAAGCTCTAGAGGAAAATATCCGCCGTACAGCTAATTAGCGATCGGCGATCTTGTAGTGCGATTATTTAGAGGACTACTTATGACTGTTAATTCTCAATTAGCTAAAAAAGGTTTAGACACTAAAGTTTTAGAAAAAAATAGATTGCAAGGAATTGCGGAAAAATATAGATTGCAAGGATTTGAAGTTGTAATCGAGCCGTCTAAATCCTTGATTCCTTTTGACTTGGGAAATTATTGTCCAGATCTGATTGCGAGAAAGGGATTGGATGAAGGTTACATAATAGAACTTAAAAATTCAATTGCTAAAATCTCTGTTGATCGCTATCGAGAGATTGCCGAAATAGTTGCTCAGCATCATGGTTGGCGATTTTTACTGATCACTGGAGAAGATATCTCTTCAGACAATCCCCAAGATGATAGTGAATTGCTGACTTGGGAACAAATGTTACAACGCCAAGAACAGGCTCAAAGATTTTTAGCGATGGGAGAAGTGGAAGTTGCTTTTCGGTATTTATGGGGGATTTTGGAAGCTGCTATGCGTCGTCAAGCTAAGCAAGTTGCAATTCCAATAGAACGCTTTCCTGCTAACTCTTTAATTAATCATTTATATTCTCAAGGTGAGCTTTCGATGGAGCAGTTTGATCAGGTGAGAGTAATTCAAACTGTACGCGATCGGCTTATACATGGTTATCAATTGCCTAATCTTGAGGAACCTACAAAACAATTGCGAGTGCTTGTTAATAAATTAATTGCAATGTGGAAGATATAAAATCATGTGTAATGCGATCGCTGATTTTTTTAGAAAGCTTGATGGCGATATAATTTAAATATAGACTGTGTAGAAAAGGAAACAAACAGCCGTGAGTCAAGCACAAATCACAGAATCTTTGCTAACTAGCACAGGTTTTTATAGCCTATTTCAAACCTTACCACTAGAAATCCGTCAAGGCTTTCTACAACTTTTATTTCAAAATAATTCCTCTGAATTAGAAGACTCTATCCTGTATTTAGCTTGTGAGAATTCCCGCAAAGAAGGGTTTTTATCTGAATTAGAGTCTCAATCTCTCTTGGAGAGTTTGCCTCAATGAAATATCAAATTGCCAAACGCTTCAAAAAAGATTTAGACAAAATCAATGATCGCAAAGTTCTTACAAAAGTTAGAAAATGTATTGAAGCAATTGGTACTTCTCAAACACTGTCCGAAATTCCAGATCTTGAGCCACTAAAAGGGTTTTCGGGATACTATCGCATTAAATTCGATTACAGCTATCGTATTGGGATTTTTTGGGATGGAGAAGTTATTGAAATCCTCAAAATAGAAAGTCGTGAGGGATTTTACAAGAATTTTCCCTGATCGCTTTATACATGGTTATCAATTGCCTAATCTTGGGGAGCCTACGAAACAATTGCAAGTGCTTGTTAATAAATTAATTGCAATGTGGAAACTGTAAATCCATGGTGACACGAAAATAATCTTAATTAAACATCTCTCTCCCAATGTGATCGCAAGTTTATCCAGAATTTTCATGATCGCTGGTTTAGGATTTTTAGGCAGTTATGGCGATTACTTTTATGACGATCGGTTTATCGCTGATGGGTGAGGGATTGACTCAGAAATTTAGGTGATTAGGCAGCGAATTTTATATAACCATCCCAAGATGGGAGATTAGGCAGAGAATTTTATATAACCATCCCAAGATGGGAGATTAGGCAGAGAGTTTCTGCTTATATAAGCTAATTAGGCAAAAGCTTGACTTTCAACCTATATATCCTATAGTCTGACTCTATAGAAAATTTCTGTCTAATACATAGCTGGACTGGCTATAATCAATTGTTGTCACAAGGGGTAGCAACTATGAAGATTGGTTTGATTAATGTCAATTTTCGATCTGAGGGACCGGAAACGTTAATGGGTTACATGACTCCTCTCCACCTTTTGGCTCTTGGTGGACCACTGGTTGATGAGGGGTTTACAGATGTAGCCATCATTGATGCCCAAAATGATGATTTAGATCTCAACGAAACTATTGCCGCAATTCTTGATCAAAAGTTTGAAATTGTCTTTATCAGTGCAATGGCTACAACGGCGGCTTCTCCGCTTGTTCTTTCTGTAATGAGAGGTGTTAAGGCGATTAACCAGAATGTTTACATTGTCACTGGAGGAGTTCATGCCTCGTATGAGTACGAGACGATGATGAGAGACTGTCCAGATTTAGATTTTATTGGAAGAGGTGAAGGCGAGCAGTTTGCAGTCGATTTAGTCAAATGTTTGTCAGAGAAAGGAGATTTGGGCAAGGTAAAAAGTTTGGTTTGGCGTAAAAATGGACAGGTTATAGTCAATGAAAAAGCTTCAAAAATTCCCGATCTAGATGTTTATCGAGTTGGATGGGAGCTAATTGAGGATTGGTCAAAGTATCGAGTTCCGATGACAGGAGAGTTGGGAGCAGTTGTCCAGTTTTCTAGAGGCTGTCCATTTACCTGCACATTCTGTGGGCAGTGGGATTTTTGGGTGGAATGGCGGCATAGAAGTATTTCTAAGTTTGTTGACGATTTGGAGATGCTTCGGTATAAATATGGAGTTACCTATTTCTTTTTTGCCGATGAGAATCCCCAAACATTACCAGAAACGTGGTACGGACTGTTTGACGAAATTAAGGCTAGACATCTTGACATTCACATGATCATGAATCTTCGAGTTACAGATATTGTTAGGGATCAAAAGCAATTACAACTTTATCGAGAAGCGGGTGTTGTAACGATTGACCTTGGAGTTGAGGCAGTTACGCAAGATCGTCTTGAGGAGGTCAATAAAAAGACAACAGTGAATCACAATGCTCGTGCAATTCAGTTGCTTAGAGATAATGGTATCTTAAGCATTGTTCAAACTATTGTCGGGTTCCCTGATGAAACACCTGAACGGCTACAATTAACCTTTGAAAGGCTGAAAGAATGGTCTCCCGACTTACTCCACTTTTACTACGCGACTCCTTTCCCATTTACGACTTTAGGATCTCGAATCACTTCAGAAGATATAGTCGAGAAAGACCTTAGTAAGTGGGATTATAGACACACAATTATGCAACTAAAGTACATGACTCCAAACGAGTTAAGGAATACAGTCAAGAAATTTACATTTGAGTACAATTTCAATCCCAAGAACTTCTTCCAGATATTGAATAACCCCAATCCGTATCTAAGAGAAAGTCTCATAAATGCTTTGTTCTTGATTTTGAAGAATAGAAGTCAGCTAGATTCTTTGCCAACGCAAAGTTCTACTATGTCAAATCTTGAACTTCTACGATCAACGTAGATGTTTTGTTAAGTCTTTAAATTCAGTTCAAAAGATCGGAAATACACCAAAAGCTTCGGATAGACGTGATTATGTTTACATCTTGGAAATGTTTTCTTTTTTTTGTGTTTCTGCTCTCTGTTGCTTTGAAGACGTTCTAATTATGCGTTAAATTTTTACTGGAAGGTACAAAAAATGACCAATACAAACTTAGATCTTGATGTAAGGCAAGATAGCTATCTACATAAAGGGGCAAAACTAGTATCTGCTATTTTGCATCCTATGACACTTTCATCAGCAGCCTTTCTCTTACTGATTATTACTAGTAATGTGTCCCCACAGGCAAAACTACTCTTAGTTGTAACAGCGACTTTCTTTTCATCTATAGTACCCATACTATTTATCTACACACAAAGAGATTGGATCAACACTGACGAAAGAGCAGAACGCTTTTTGCCGTTGATAGTGGGTATAGTCAGCTATCTTGCAGGTTTTCTTGTACTGATGGCAGTTAGCGCTCCTACTATCATTCAAGCATTAATGTTGTGCTATGCCACTAATACTCTTCTCGTCCTTTTAATCACAGCATGGTGGAAAGTTAGTGTCCATACAACTGCGGCTAGTGGTCCTCTAGTTGCCTTAACTTATAGTTTTGGTTCTTTAGTTTTTCCGTTTTATTTAATTGTTCCCTTAGTAGGACTCTCAAGATTAATTCTCAAAAAACATACTATCCTCCAAGTAATTGTGGGAATGCTGATAGGAATCATTGGTACGGCAGTACAGATACATTATGGCTTCAAAGTACCTTTTCCTTCTTTAGCGTGAGACCGTAAAAATAGTGCGATCTTGTAGGATGTGTTCATAAAATGTAATGCACCTTTTTAATATCAATAAAAGAGGACTAAATTTAATTTGGGAGTGGCTCGATCTGCACAAATCTGAATTATTGGAGAACTGGGAAAATGCCCGTCAAAGAAAACCTCTTAACAGAATCGCTCCCCTTCCATAAAAAGGAGCTATTGCTTCATGTTATCTCTGCGGAATATCTAGATAACTATCAATTAAAGCTCACTTTTAATAACGGAATAGAAGGGATTGTAGATTTAGAACAAGAATTGTATGGAGAAATCTTTGAACCCTTGAAAGATAAAAGTCTATTTCAGCAAGTGTTTGTAACTAGTCGGACTATAGAATGGTCAAACGGAGCAGATTTTGCCCCTGAATTTTTATTTGGAATTGCTTTCAATAAGCACTCGGTTAATGTGCCGATCTTGTAGTGAGAGCCAACCGAGCCAACCTTTATACTAAAACAAGGAAAGATTGATCAATATCATCAAAATAATTGCAGAATTTAGAGAGCCGAATCCATGACTCAAGCAATCACGCAAAAATCTCTATACGAGTCCGACTTCTTGCTTTGGACTCAAGAAACCGTAGCCAAAATAAGAGCTAAAGACTTTGATCATGTGGACTTTGAGAACTTGATAGAGGAGATCGAGGCGTTGGGACGTTCTGAAAAGCAAGAGTTAGAAAATCGGTTAGAGACTTTGTTAGCACACTTACTCAAACGCATCTATGTCGATATGCCTGATTGCTTTAACGGTTGGGAAAATACGATTAGAGAGCAGCGCAGACGGATCATCCTAAGACTCAAAAATACGCCTAGCTTAAAAACTTGTTGGGATGATGCTTTGAATGATGCTTGGTTTTTGGCTTTAGGTACTGTCAAAGATGAGTACTCAAAAAAAGGGTATCAATTTCCTGATACATGGCAGTTTGGACAGGATATCGAGACAATGCTAAATGTCGATTTTTGGGTTTGATTTTTGGGTTTAATTTTTGGAAATAGTGCGATCGCATCTGCACCAGAGAGTCGTTTAAGCTTTGACATATTCAGGTTGTAGCTCAAAGGTGACAAAAATTGATGGGTTTGCAACTAAGCCGAAGTCTTCGGGATTCTCGCCTTCTAGGTGTAAGCCAACTGCCTCGATGAGATTTTCGACAACTTCATCTAGGGTATGTTCCTGCGTGACTACCGATATTTCCAAGCACCCAGCAACATAGCCACCTTCTAGATTTGACCGAATAAATGACTTACAGCAAAACTCGATCAAACCCACCACAAGAAGGGTCGCAGGGCGAAGCCCTGCAACGGGTTTTATATTTTAATTTGTGGCGGGTTTGAAAACAAATTGCTGTAATATTTTGCTGAAGTTTAATATGACTTTTCATCAATGTATATAATTAACGCACTGTTGCCATGTTAACGCGATCACCGAGCTTGTGGTGCGATACTCCATTGCTGGGTTTGGGCTGCCATTTTTTGCTCCCATCTCATGATGCTGACATGGGATTTTTCGAGTACTCTCTCACTGGCTCTGATTCCCATCCCCTCACTCCTCATCTTCAGCGCTAAGGACACGACACTCGCTGTTGTTCTCAGTCTTGACATTGGCGTTCCTGCCCTTTCGCTAAATCGCTTGCCGCATCCTTTACATACATAGTTCTGGATGGCTTTACCATCTTGGTGATGATGTTTACCATTTTTGATGATTTTTTGGCTCTGGCAGTGTGGCATTATCCCCACAGACCTGCGCGGCGAAATGTCGCGATCGCTATGAAAATAGGTCATGAGGGCGATCGCCTTTACACCCATCAACTACATATTGCCATCTTTAACATTCCCAAGGATTAACCAGAATTAGATGGCAATCGCAAAAATCTGCAATATTGCGAGTTGCTAATACAGCATTTTTAGAAATAGCGATCGCCGCAATTAGGGCATCAGCTTGGGCGATCGGTTTACCAATTTGTCGCCGCAATGAAGCTAACTTTGCATATTCCAGAGCCGCCGTACTCGAATAAGTTGCGATCGCGAATTGGTTCTCTCTCAATTGAGGGCAAATCAAATCCACCTAAATTTGCAAAGCGCTGATGAATAGACTCACCAAGGCTCTTAGGAGTATCTTCTTGAGAAAGAGCCTCTTTGAGAATCACCCGCACCTCTTCTTCCATAGAACGCCCCAACCGTGCTGCTCTAATCCGCAGTTTTACCTTGAGCGCATCATCTAAATTCCGAATCGTAATATTAGCCATCATTGCCATCATTGATTGATGGCAATGATAGCATGGGTTAACTTGGAATAGTGGGGCAAGAAGCGTAAAGCGATCGCTCTAAAAATCTGTCGTGAGGGCGATCGCTTAAACACGAAATCCAGTGAACAACTGCAATTAATTTTTGTAGCTATAATGTGATATTTTAGGATTATCAACAATTTGGGATGATTATATGGATATTCTGGCTAATCTTCAAGAAACTCAAGCAATCCTCAATCAATTTTGGATCAAAGAGTTGTCTGAGGATGATCGCAAAGTTTATGAATATACCTGTAATTTTGTAGAAACCCCTGAATCTGGTCAAGAATTTAAAGCGATCGGCAATGTCTGTTACAAGCTTGGAGTACCTGCAACTCAGTTCGGCAATAAAATCATTACCAAACAACCAGTTAGCACCGATAAATTAAAAACTGATGATTGGGAAATTCAACTAAATGCAGAAAAAATTTTTAAGCCTAGCGATAACAATGAGCAGAAAATCCTTGAAAAATTAGAACGCAAATTTCTATCTATCAATTTAAAAAAATGGGGTAAAACTGATGTTGAAAATGCTGCGGATGGGGGCTTAATTTGGTGGGTCAAAGAAAATGGAATCGAAAAGTTTGGCAATGGATGGGAAGTTCACAAGGGCAGAAGAATAGATGTAATTATTAGTGCTTGTGGCAATTTATTTCTAGAAGTTGATCTTCATTACAAATTCTTTACTCCTTGGACATTGCATGAATGGCAAAATCAATACCCTGACTGCCCCATTGATTATGTTCATAACACTTACCAAGATAAGTATGGAAATTGCAAAACTTGGCGCTATGTCAGTGATTCTGAAGAAACTCCCGATTCCTTGAAGCTTCCACATTCTGGACAAAGTTTGGCTGAATATCATCTCAAGGAAGCAGGCGCAACTGAAGATCAAATCAGGGGATCTCGTGTTGTTTATGTTAAAAGCGCTAATGGTTATCGCAGTGATCAGCTAACGCCTCATTTATCCACTCGCCTTGAACCAAGCTTAACGATGGGAATGTTGACTTACATTTCTGACCATTCTCCAGATTTTGAGGAAAAAAGCAAAGCTCAAGGAGTATTTAAATACATCAGAAAATCTGTATCTAACCGATTGGGGGAATCTCAGAAAGCAGTAGCTAACATTGTATCTAGAATCTACAAATCAGATGTAGATCCTCAGCCAATTAGAGTAAAAGGCTACACATTGACAGACGCAAAGCTTTATGGACATACAGGTTCTGTTAATAGAACTGCTGATGTTAAATCTAAAGGCTGTGTCAGAGTTGGCGAACTTAAATTTGGCTGTTTAAATCTAGCAAATCAATCAGAAAAATATCCACAGTTAGTTGAAGACTGTTTAAGAGAGATTGCAAGAAAAAGTGAAGCAGAGATTAGGTTAGGCAAACCTAAGACAGAAGATAAAATGCCTAAAGGTGATCTTGAGCGCCAAATTTTTTGGCAAGAATGGGCAAAGGCTGGTGTGCAGACTATTTTAGTAGTCTCTCCTCGACTGTCGAGTTCACTCAAACAAAAGATTCGCATTGAGGCTTTGAAAGCGGGAATTGCAACCCAATTTATGATACCTACTCCTAAAGATGATGTTTATAAAGCAATGAATGTTGTTTTAGGGTTATTAGCAAAAGCTGGCTGGCAACCTGTTCGCCTACAACCAATTGAGCATCCACAAGCAGCAGATTTAGTGATTGGATTTGATACTGGCACAAATCGAGAATTATATTATGGAACTTCTGCATTTGCGGTACTATCAGATGGACAGAGTTTAGGTTGGGAAATCCCTGATGTCCAGAGAGGTGAAAGTTTTTCTGGTGAAGCAGTGTGGCAGACAGTTTCCCGACTAATTCTTAGATTCCGAGAGCATAGTGGACGCTTTCCTAAGCGTGTATTGCTGATGCGCGATGGATTAGTCCAAGATGGAGAATTTGATAAGACAATCGATAAATTGAAAGAAGAGAATATTGAAGTCGATCTAATTGGGGTACGAAAAAGTGGTGGTGGTAGAATGGGACGCGAAAAGCTTCAGGACGATCAGATTGTCTATCGCGATGCAGATTCTGGCACTATGGTTTTAATGCCAGATGAAAAATCTTTTTTACTGGTGACAACTCAGGCTCGTGCAGGAGGTAGTGTACGACCCTTGAGGGTAGTTCATACCTATGGAAATTCACCTTTAGAATTGTTAGCTATACAGACTTACCATTTAACAAAATTAAGCCCTGCCAGTGGATATAGTTCCTCTCGGCTACCCTGTGTGCTGCATTTAGCAGATAAAAGTAGCAAAGAGTTTCAGCGTATTGGACAGATGAGTATTTTACAAAATCTTAATCGTGAGAAGTTAATTGGAGTCTAAATTCATGAAACCTACAGTTATATATCTTCCCCAAGAAACCGAGCAAATCCTTGAGCAACTATCAGTACAAGGAGGAAAAACACCTTCGGAAATTATTCAAGAAGCAATCCAACTTTATGTTGTGAATAATAAAAAGAAGTTGCCTAAATGTGTTGGTATGGGCAAAAGCGGCATGTCCGATCTCTCTGAACGAGTAGATGAACTACTTTATCATTAGACCTGAAGGTATCGAATACTTAGAGCTATTACCATAATTAGAATTATAGGAAAAACACAATGATGAAAGGGAAAGAGTTTTATGTAGTCATCGAAAGAGATGAAGATGGAGTTTACATTGGTGAAGTTCCACAACTTCGCGCCTGTTATAGCCAAGGAGACACCATTGATGAACTAATGCTAAATATGCGAGAAGTCATTGAAATGTGTCTTGAAGAACTTGAAGATTTTACTCATCAAGTAACTCCCTAAGCAAATCCTTTAAATCGCAATCTTCTGGTCGTTTTTCATATTCAGCATGGGTATAAATCCAAGCTAATTTCAATCTGAAACGGAAACAAGCCAGTCACGGAAATCACTCCCATTAGTAAATTTTTGATTTTGAGATTCATCCATCGCAGACTGAATGGCTTGTGTCATTGTGGCATCATAGGCAGGGTGTTGACGCTCTATCTCATCTAAAATTAATTCATCATTGCCCGTATAGCTTTCTAGAGCATGATCAATTTGCCGATCTAGCGATCGCCTTAACTGGATTAACTCCTTCAGCCCTAGCTTAGTAATAATTTCGACAAGTGAATGTAAAGAAAAAGAAAAATTTAGTATTACTTGCGACTCTAGATCGGTCGATTCTATTGAAGATGCTGAAATTGATTCGATTAACTGTGGCATAAGTTTATAAACCCCTATGGCTCAAATCTTGCTTTCTAATATAGCGTAGCAAATCCAGCCTTGTCATCCCCTTGCAGACCCGCAAAGCCTTATAATAGTAAGACACTTAGTAATTTTTGCCGATCGCCAATTGGTCAAGCATTACCAAGCCATGCAAGGAGAATTTGATTAGCATATGACTGAAATCTTAGAAGATCGCATTATCCCCACAGACCTGCGCGGCGAAATGTCGCGATCGTATCTGGAATATGCCATGAGCGTGATCGTTGGTCGCGCCCTACCCGATGCCCGTGATGGACTCAAACCTGTACACCGTCGCATTCTCTACGCTATGCACGAGTTGGGTTTGAGCGCCGATCGCCCCTTTCGGAAATGCGCCCGTGTCGTCGGTGACGTAATTGGTAAATATCACCCTCACGGCGATACGGCTGTGTATGAAGCACTGGTACGGATGGCGCAGGACTTTTCGATGCGCGATCGCATGGTCGATGGTCATGGCAACTTTGGTTCTGTGGATAATGATCCCCCTGCGGCGATGCGATATACCGAATGTCGCTTGACCCGCATTGCTCAGTCGGGGCTAATTCAAGATATTGAACGCGATACGGTCAACTTTGGCGATAACTATGACGGTTCCCAACAAGAGCCGCTAGTCATGCCAGCGCGAATTCCCCAATTATTACTTAATGGCTCCTCAGGGATTGCCGTGGGGATGGCGACGAATATTCCACCCCATAACCTCGGTGAGTTGGTGGATGGGCTAGTGGCGCTCATTGCCGATCCTAGCCTCGGTGATTTGGACTTGATGCAATATATCCCCGGTCCTGACTTCCCAACGGGGGCTTTGGTATTAGGAACCGATGGCATTCGCGAAACCTATACTGGTGGGCGCGGCTCGATTACGATGCGGGCAGTGGCGAGTTTTGAAACACTTTCAGGAGTGGGACGACAGGATCGTGAGGCAATCATCATTACGGAAATGCCTTATCAGACTAACAAAGCATCTTTAATTGAAAGAATTGCGGAGATGGTCAATGAGAAAAAACTTGATGGTATTTCCGATATTCGTGATGAAAGCGATCGCGATGGAATGCGTTTAGTGATTGAACTCAAGCGCGATGCCTATCCCAAGGTGGTGCTAAACAACCTCTACAAAGCCACACCTCTACAGTCGAACTTCAGTTGCAATATGCTTGCCCTAGTTGATGGCGAACCGATTACGCTGACTCTGCGCCATGCTTTGCAAGTATTCCTCGACTTCCGTTATGAAGTGATTACGCGCCGTACTCAATACGAATTGAAGAAGGCTCAGGAACGCGATCATCTCTTACAAGGTTTATTGATTGCGCTTAATCATCTTGATGCCGTAATTGCGCTGATTCGGGGAGCCGATGATAGTGCCGCCGCCAAAGCAGGATTAGTTGAGAACTACGGACTTTCGGAAGCTCAAGCCGATGCGATTTTGGCGATGCAACTGCGCCGCTTAACGGCTCAAGATGCCGATAAGATCCATGACGAGCATGATCAGCTAGTTGCTAAGATTGCTGATTTAGAACATATTCTGGCTAATCGCGATCGCATTCTCACCATCACCCGTGAAGAATTAGAAGCGATCAAAGCCGAATTTGCAACACCTCGCCGCACCCGTATCCTTCCCAATGAAGGGGATATTGACACTGCGGATTTGATTGCCAATCGCGAGACAATTGTGATGGTCACGCAACAGGGCTACATTAAGCGAATGCCTGTGGATACCTTTACAGCCCAAAATCGCGCTACACGGGGCAAGGCAAGCGCCAATGTCAAGGATGATGATGCGATCGCCCATTTCTTTGCCTGTCGTAGTCATGATAAGGTTCTCTTCTTTACCGATCGCGGTAAGGTCTATGGAGTCAAAGCTTACGAAGTACCAGAATCAAGTCGAGCGGCGCGGGGTACGGCGGTCGTGCAGTTATTGCCAATCACTGCCGACGAGAAAATCACCACCGTATTACCGATTAGCGAATTCAGCGAAGATGAATATCTGGTAATGCTCACGGCTGGCGGCTATATCAAAAAAACTAAGCTTCCTGCTTTCGCCAATATTCGTTCTAATGGATTGATTGCGATCGCCCTTGAAGAAGGTGATCTATTACGTTGGGTACGTCGTGCCAAAGCCGATAACACAATTATTGTCGGTTCCCGTCAGGGAATGTCAATCCGCTTCCGTACTGACCATGAGCAGTTGCGCCCGATGGGACGCGATACTCGTGGTGTCAGGTCGATGCGTCTGACAGGTGATGATGAGATTGTCAGCATGGATATTCTGCCCGCAGGACTTGCGGAAATCGAAGAAGTTGAAGGTTCTGAAGAAGATCTTGATTTGACCGTAACAGTGAACGAAGATGAGAATCTGGAAACTGAGGCGGCTGAAGTTGAGAATGAGAAAATTCAAGGTCCTTGGGTATTGGTGGTTACTAGAGGCGGCTACGGTAAGCGGGTTCCTGTCAATCAGTTCCGTATTCAAAAGCGGGCTGGTAAAGGTTTGCGTGTCACCAAGTTTAAATCAGGGCAAGATCAACTGGCTTCCCTCTGTTTAGTCGATGACAAGAACGAACTGATGATTGTCACCAGTCGCGGCATCGTGATGCGTCAGAGTACCGACGCGATCGCCTGTCAGTCCCGCACTGCCAGAGGTGTTCGTCTGCAAAGACTAGATGCTTCCGATGCGATCGTCGGTGTGACTCTGGTTCCACCTGCATTGGAAGAAGAGATCGAAGAAGTCGAAGTTCAAAGTGGTGATGTGGCGATCGCGGTTTCTGTAGATACAACTGTAGAAGTAGATACAACTGTAGAAGTAGATACAACTGTAGAAACATTAGATCCAGTAGACACAGTTACCGAAGATTAACTGCTAGTAGCCGTACCAAGAACTAAAGTTCTTGGCTGAAAGCTAAAGTCAGTTAGAACTGACTAACTCCTAAAATTCAACCCGCTTTAACGGGTTTAAGCTTTCAGGGCGTGATTTATTACGAGGCGATCGCGTAAGTCATGAAAGTATAGTAGGCATATGCCAACTATACTTTTCTAGCCCCAAACAGGCTAGGATAAAAACACATTAATCAATTAGGAATTAACAATGGTAGAACGTCCGATCAAAAAAGCTGATCGTCAATCTAAGCCCGAAGGCAACGAAAATACAGACGCAAAACGGTCTGACGACTCCGACAAAAAGCGTTCTGGTCGCGACGGTGGTAAAGGCAAAAGAGAAAAAAGAGGGGGAAGAGATGAAGAAGTCAAGGCTCCTGTAAATCTTGCCCTAGTAAGAGGCCCGAAACCCAGCAAACCAGAGCCAGTCGTAGAAGAAGTTATCGCTGAAGAAGGTACAACACCTGAAGAAACCGCAGCCACTGAAGAAGCGAACGAAGCATAACCTCAGGAATTAAGCACCGCGCTTAGTGCGGTGCTTAATTCCTGTAAATAATCCTTGAGTCGGACTAAAAACTAAAGTCACTAAGAATAGTAGCAACACGGCCAAGACGATCGCAGGACCAGAGGGCAAATTGAGATAATAACTGGCATATAGCCCGATTACACTTGCTGTGATGCCAAGCCCTGCCCCCATAAAAATCATCTGATGCAATTCCTTAACTAATAAATAAGCGGTGATCGCAGGTCCAACTAAAAGCGATACGACCAACACCACGCCCATCGTTTGCATACTGGCAATAATCGTCAAAGTCACCCCCGCCATTAATCCTAAATAGATCAGGTTAACGGGCAGCCCTAGAGCCTGCGCCCCAGTCCGATCAAAGGTGTAAAACAATAATTGCTTATAAAAGATTGCGATCGCGGCAAGCACAATCACTGTAATAATTCCTGCGCGAACTGTGTCGGTTTGGCTCACGCTGAGGATATCGCCAAATAAAAAGCCATGCAGATCAATTTTAATTTTTAAGAGAGAAATTAACAAAATCCCGATCGCAAAAAAACTAGAAGATGTCAGCGCCATTGCCGCATCTACCTTAACGCGAGTTTGCGATCGCAACCATGCAATCAAAAACGCGCTACCGAGACCTGAAATAAACGCCCCGATCGCCACATCAATCCGCCAAAAAAAAGCGATCGCCATGCCGGGCATCACCGTATGGGTCATCACATCCCCCAGCAAAGCCATACGCTGCACGATCAAGAAACAGCCAATCGCAGGGCAAATAATTCCTGCTAAACCACCTGCGATTAAAGCATTTCGCATAAATTCTAGGGCAAGTGGCTCAGTAAGCCATTGCCAGATGGTAAATGGGGTAAGTTGGGCAAATATTGGCGAGATCATGGGAGAAATTTGAGATAAGTAGCTGAGATGTTGTGGGATCCACTTAGTGGGCAGTATAACAATCTTAGTTTTAAGTCTATGCTGATTAGGTGAGTGGTGCTTTGCGCCACCCATCTAATCAGCGTGATTTAAAGAATTTATGAGTCAGCGATCGCCTAAACAAGTGCAAGGAAAATCTGAAGTGAGTGAGCCTAACTATCCCCATCTTGCCCAAGATCTACTTGTCCATTATTGTGATGTATTTCAAGCAGAGCTAACGGATCGCGAATTAGCGGAAATAGCTTTTCTGCAAGGGAAGTTAGATAAATATGCGATCGCGATCGCTTTGTTTGGTATGGTTTCACGCGGCAAGACCTCACTGCTCAATGCTCTATTTGGCAAAAATCTGGGGAAGACAGGGGCAATTAATGGAGTTACCCAAGGAATTAACACCTATGAATGGAAGATGCCCTCGCTCCCATCTTCTCTTTCAGGAACAGAAGAAACTAAAAAATTAGAATTACAGTTTATTGATACACAGGGGCTAGATGAAGTTGGTGGAGAGATAGACGGTATAGTTGCTCTTGAAGCCGCAAAGCGTGCCGATTTGATTTTGTTCATAATCGCTGGAGATCTGACAAGGTTAGAGCAGGAAGCGATCGCCAAACTTCAAACTTTTTATAAACCGATTTTGTTGGTTTTCAATAAAGCCGATCTCTATCCTGAAAGCGATCGCGATGCTATCTATCAGTCCTTACAAAATGCAGAAATGCGTAAGCTGATCTCTCCACAAGAGATTATTTTTACTGTGGCTGAGCCATTACCTGTGAAAGTGCGCTTACAATATCGCGATGGGCGATCAAGTCAAGAGGTTTGGGAACGACCACAGCCCAATGTTCAGTCTTTAAAAGAAAAAATAGTTGATTTGCTAAATACAGAAGGTAAAGCTTTACTCACGATCAATGTATTGCGATCGCTCTCAGAAATCCAAGATGCCGTCACCCAGAGACATTTACAGAAATTAAAAGCATCAAGCGCGATCACTACCTTCATTTTTATCAGTGAATCAATGGGGCTATTATTATCCCCCTCACTGTGGATTGATGGTGCAATTAGTGGAATGGTGAATAGTATTTTTGCGCTATGGGCGATCGCCAAATACCCTAGTCAGAAAAAATATTTATGGTTCATCCTAATCGTCGCGATCGCCTGTTTATCGGGAGCATTGGGTATCGATTATGAAGTTACTCGTTATCTACAAATCCTATGGACTGGTTTGAGTGTATTGATTCTTTTTAAGGGAATTATTGCTGATCTAGAAAACAGTCGCAATTCTGGTAATCTAAGCGCTAAAAAACTGATTATAGAGATCGTTCAATCTGCTCCCAACAGTTCCATCCTCAAAAGATTTCAAAATTAGCTCTTCTTGAAGAAATCAGTAGTGTTTCAAACTTATTGGATCAGAAAATCCGATAAAAATTGCAAAAACAAGCCAGCTATTTGTTCCTACAGCAATTTGTTTTCAAACCCGCCACAAATTAAAATATAAAACCCGTTGCGGGGCTTCGCCCTGCGACCCTTCTTGTGGCGGGTTTGATCGAGTTTTGCTGTAACTTCTGGGTTTTATTTGCTCCCCCAACGAGTCTGAAACACTACCCTAATTCAGTTTTAATTGTTGGGCAGGAGTAAAAAACTGGCGTGTAACGAGATTAGTTAATATTAATGCGGTGATTAGATTGGCGGTAGTAATCGCAAATAGAATTACTAACTGATAGCGTACCGCTAATAATGGCGATGTCCCGCTTAATATTTGTCCCGTCATCATTCCTGGTAAAGAGACAATACCTGCTACCATCATCACGTTAATGGTCGGAATCATCGCCGCTCTAATCGCATCGGTTTGATAATTAGAAATAGCCTGTTTTGGAGTAGCTCCTAAACATAAATGCGTCTCGATTTCCCGCGATCGCTTGACTAAATCCTGTGTAAATCTCTCGGCGGCGATCGCTGCACCATTCATCGAATTACCTAAAATCATGCCTGCGAGGGGAATTAAATATTGCGGCGAATACCAAGTATCGGGTTGGATTACTAAAAAAGTAGTATAGGCAAGAATAGATAGAGTACCGACGATAACCGATATCCACATGATCGGCAGAACGTAAGGAACCTTCTCGCGCACCCGATTTTTAGCTTCACGCGCTGCCATCAGGCTCATTAATAAAATGATGAATAGAATGACTACGGGTTGTTTGATTTCAAATACGGCCTCTAGCAAAAATCCCACCACGATCAATTGGATGATGCTGCGAAAGGTAGCGATGATTAGATTTTTAGTAATTTCTAGTTTTTGCCAGACCGATAAACTAATCGCGATCGCCACCATGCCAAGGGCGATCGCCATTTTCGGAATACTTAAATCAATAACACCAGTCATAAATATTGTTTTTTATAAATATAGTTAGGACTTACGCAAAGCAACGCATCGTAAGGGCAATTCATGAATTGCCCTTACGATGCAGTGCGGGTTTCAAATCATTTTGTGTAAGTCCTAATAGTAAAGCTAAAGAGTTGCGGCGCAACTCTTTAGCTAAGAAGCCCCATGCAAAGCGCGGCTTATGATGGTCTAAGACTGCAATGCTGCTAAAGTCGATGCGCCGAGAACTCCATCTACAGGCAAGCCATAAAAAGCCTGTGCTTTTTTGATCGCCTCCGTAGTCCGTGAGCCTTGGACTCCATCGATCGCGCCATCATAAAAACCTAAACTACTTAAAAGGGCTTGACCTTGCTTGACTGAGCCATCAGCAACAGGATTATTTGGCGTTGTGATCACAGGTTCAACATAACTACCCGAATCTGCTTCCAAGGCGGCAATAGTTACATAACCTGCCACACCATCAGCGATTAAGCCATAGGTTTTCTGGGCAAGAATGATCGCCTCTGTGGTCATCGCCCCATTAATGCCATCAATTGCGCCACCATAAAAACCGCGATCGCTCAGTAGTTGCTGGAGATTTTTGACAGTGTTAGATGATTGGGAACCGTAGTCATTAACTAAGAGAACTTGGGGAGAGCCATTAGCAACATAGGTATCGGATTGCAAAGCAGCAATAGTTCGTGAACCAGCCACACCATCAATACTTAGTTTGTAAAATGTTTGGGCAGCAATGATTGCATCTGTAGTCCGTGAGCCTTGAATTCCATCGATCGCCCCATTATAAAAGCCACGATCTTTCAACAGTTGTTGTACAAATGTGACATCGTTAGACGAATAATAATTAATCGGTGTCATTTTGGCGGGATTAGAACCTCCAGCCTCGTAGGTGTCTGCTTGCAGGGCCGCGATGGTTCTTGGTCCAATTATGCCATCTGGCTCTAGTTTATAAAATGCTTGGGCATTAATAACTGCATCTGTAGTCCGTGAGCCTTGAATTCCATCGATCGCCCCATTATAAAAGCCACGATCCTTCAGCAGTTGTTGTACAAATGTGACATCGTTAGACGAATAATAATTAATCGGTGTCATTTTTGTGGAAGCAGAACCTCCAGCCTCGTAGGTGTCTGCTTGCAGGGCCGCGAGGGTTCTTGGTCCAATTACACCATCCGTCTCTAGTTTATAAAATGCTTGGGCGTTAATAATTGCATCTCTAGTTGCAGGACCTTTGACACCATCAATCGCCCCAGGGTTAAAGCCTCGTCTTGCTAGTAACTGTTGAATACTAGCTATTTCAGGGGTATAGGCAAAAGCAGCGATCGGCATAGCATTGATCGCGATCATGCCAGCCGCCAGCCCAACACATGCGACCGACTTTGCATGACGTGAGGACTGGGCGATCGTTTCCAGCAAATGACAGTCCAAAGTTTGATCAAGAGATTCGCCATTTTGCAGGCGTTCAGACATCATTTCACTGTGGAGATAAGCAACAAGTTCCATATAATTCAGCCTCTATAAAAAATGCCACTAGGCTAATCAATTGACTCTTATGTGTTCGTGGGAAAATTTGATTTCGATGAAGAGCCTATACATTTATTGTAGAGAAAAAACTAGTAAATGTTAGAAATTGCTTGTTTTTGTAATATTTAAACGCTTCAAAATCCAACAAGTGAGTTGTGGTGCAAAGCGTCGAACTCACTAATACAGCGCTTTGCGCTTAATTAAACTGGACTACTCAAAGCCTCAATTAATAATGATTCATGCGCGGCTAAGCCGAGTACGAATCATTATTAATTGAGGCAAGATTTACTAATTGCTGCCGCTAAGCCATCTAAGGTATATTCCACCGCTTCACAATCAACGCGCCCCAATAGCTGATCACAGGTCTTAGAAGTTTGGGGACCAATTGAGGCGATTTTTACGTTTACAATCCATTTTTGCCAAGTTTCTTTAGTCGTCACCCGATCTAGCAATTGGCAAAAATGCTTCACGGTTTTAGAACTGGCAAAGGCGATCGCATCGAGTTGTTGATTTTGAATTGCGGCTAATGCCACAGGATCGATCGCTTCGGGACAGCCCGACTCGTAAGCTGGGACTGCATCGACGATCGCCCCATGCTGTTGCAACTGCTCCACCAAAATCTCGCGCCCACCCGATTGCACTCGCGGGAATAACAATTTTTTGTCAGTTAAAACATGATTGCCATCCAGAAATGCATCGACTAAAGCCTCGGCAATAAAATCCGTCGGCACTAAATCGGGCGTAATCCCATAATTTGCTAATACCTCCGCAGTTTTGCGCCCCACGACTGCAACTTTTAGCGAATGCAAGGCGCGGCTATCTTGACTCGCATTTTGCAAACGTCTAAAAAAGCTGTCAACGGCATTGGCTGAGGTCAAAATTAGCCAATCGTAATTTGCGAGATCGGCGATCGCCTGATCCAGCATTTCCCAACTAGTGGGCGGCGCGATCGCCAAAGTTGGCATCTCGATCACTTCAAAGCCTTGAGCGATCAGTAAATCTGTAAATTGGCTCGCCTGTGTCGCTGCCCTAGTTACTAAAATCCGTTTGCCCTGCAATGGTAATTTTTCCTTTTCTAAATCAACTTGTAAATCAACACTTAGTCCCAAATTTTCTAATGATTTCCTGTCAGGACGAGACAATTGCTCATGAAACTTTACGACTTCCCCAATAATAATCACCGATGGCGATAGTGATCCTTCGGGCAATTTTGCTTGAATATCGGTCAAAGTCCCTGTCCATACCTGCTGCTCAGGTCGTCCACACCACCGCACGATCGCAATGGGAGTATCTGCCGATTTCCCTCCCTGCAATTTCTCTAGCAACTTCGCCAGATTATTTGTCCCCATCAAAATTACCAGCGTCGGAATTTGGGCGATCGCCTCCCAAGGCAAACGATCCAAATCATGCCCCGTCATCACCGCAAAACAAGAACTTGCCTCCACCTCCGTAAGCGGTATTCCTGCCAACATCGGAGCCGCGATCGCGCTAGAAATCCCTGCCACTACTTCCCACTCACAATTAGCGGCTTGTAAGGCAAGTATCTCAGGCAGCGATCGACCAAATATCCAAGGATCACCACTCTTTAGACGCACTACTTGCTTACCCTGCAAGCAATATTTCACCAGCATTTGGTTAATTTCAGCTTGTTTGATGCTCTCTTGTCCGCCACGTTTACCAGCAATGATGCGATCGCAGTTTTCTGGAGCAAGCTCTAATAAAGTGCGATCGACCAGCGCATCACTAATAATTATCTCAGCAGTACTAATTAAATCCCTAGCGCGAACCGTCAAAAAGTCCACGCCCCCAATTCCCGCCCCAACTATAAAAACTTTACCTTTCATTTTTTGTAAGTTATATGATTGTACTATTCGACAAAACCTAAACGTTAGGTTATTATAAATCTATATTTGGAGAAACGTGGTCAAAAGATGATGAACTCGCATAGTAAAAAAGACAAAATAGGATTAATATATCGTGCTAATTCTCAGAGACGAAAGTCAAAACCTATACGTACACATCTACACGAACGACCATGAACCTGCACATGTTCATGTATTTAAGGGAAGAAAAAATGATAAGAATAAGCACAATGTCAAAATAAACATTGGGAATGACAATGAGCCTCCGTCGATAGTAAAAGCTGATGCTGATATGCAAAATGATGATATCAAAGCAGCTTGGAGGCTTGTTGCGGAGAATCAAGAAATTTTATTGAAAAAGTGGAACGAAATACATGGCGTTCAAAAATTGGACAAATCTAATCAGCGAGGAGGAGCTAGACGCTCAAATCGTAAAGGCAAAAGCAGCCTCTAAAATGGCAGATGCCACAGAACCGAGGGCTGCATTCGTCAGATTTGACCAATCCTCTGGTTTGATAGTTATTGCCCTTAAAAATGGAGCTTTTTTCAGCTTTCCGCCTAACTTAATGCAAGGACTGGAGGAAGCCACTTCCGAAGATCTTAATGATGTATGGCTTGACGCATCAGGTAGTAGTGTTCACTGGGCTCGCTTAGATGTAGATTTTGAGATTACAGGATTAGTGGCGGGTATTTTTGGCACAAAAGCTTGGATGTCAGAGCTAGGAAGAAAGGGCGGTCAAGCTACTTCCTTAGCAAAGTCAGAAGCATCTCGAAACAATGGGAAAAAAGGTGGTCGTCCTAAAAAATCATTACAACCAATTACATCTCAAATAGCATCTAATTAGAACTATGAGCTTTAATGAAATATTTAAGATTTAGTAAGCTCTAGTAGGTTTTTTCTTAATACATCACATATTAGAACTCTAATCCATACGCTCAAGCGTTAAGATAGTGATTGGTTCGTAGATGCGGTTTCTGGGTTTCCCAAATCAATGGCTGTTAAACTTGCGCTGGATGAAAAACAAGAAATAGTTCGCCTTTATCGCGACTCTGACGCGACAACGGTTAACTTAGGGAAGCAGTTTGGCATTAGTACGAGTACAGTTTCGCGACTGCTACAGGAACTACTGTCTACTGAGGAATATCGCCAATTGGTAAGCCAAAAACAGGCAAAAGGGAAAAGAGGGTCGCGAGTAAATCACGATCTGGGCAATTTTCAGGTAAATCAGCTTGCGTTGATTGCCGATGATTTGTCAGGTATTCCCGATGAGATTAACAACTTTGATCAAGGTGAAGAAACGGCGATCGCGATGGATGACCAGCAGCTAAACGAAAATCTGAATATGACAGAAGCTAACTTTGAGGACGCAGATCTAGACGATGACGATCTAGACGATGTGGATCTAGAAGATGTGGATCTAGAGGACGAGGACGAGGAGTCTGAGGATGATCTAGTCGATGAAGATAATCTTGACCTTAGTGAAGATGAACTAGATTTCTCAGAGGAAGATCCTGACTCTAGCCTCGCGATGTTTGCGGATTTGCATGGCAATCATAATGCTGGCGATCGCCTTGAGATCTTGCCCTTAGACGATGCGGATTTACCTGTAATTTGTTACATAGTCGTCGATCGCATTGCGGAGATCATCACGCGCCCCCTCAAGGATTTTAAAGATTTGGGTACAATCCCCCCTGAAGAGGCGCTATCTAAAACTATCCCGATTTTTGATAATCATCGCGTAGCGCGGCGGTTTTCCCATCATAATCAGCGTGTGATCAAGTTCCCCAGCGACCTGATTCATATTACGCGCCCCAAACTTGTGCAGAAAGGCATTACCCGCATTCTGTTTAGCGGTCAAGTATATACATTGAATTAATTACCCTGCATTAATTATCGTGCTAAGTCTTTCCCCCGCGAGGCAAAAATTTTGGCAAATCGCCCATACGCCTGACTCTGAAATGTCCATGAACCATCTGCTCGAAGGAGCTTTGGCGATCGCATGGGAAGAATATCCCAAAATGGATCTTGGACATTATCGAGAAATATTGGATCGTATGGTTAGCGATTTGCAGCCCCGTATTACCAAAATTTCTTATCCTCTTAAGATTGTCCAAGAAATCAACAAATATTTATTTGTTGAGCAAAATTTTTGTGGCAATGACAATGACTATTACAACCCACGCAATAGTTTTATCACTGATGTTTTAGATCGCCGTTTAGGTATTCCCCTATCGCTATCGATTGTTTATATGGTGATTGGCGATCGCCTTGGCTTTCCCATTGAAGGTATTAGTTTTCCGGGGCATTTTATTATTCGTCCTCAACATCCCGATCTAGAGATTTTCATCGATCCCTATAACAAAGGTGAAATCCTCTTTCCTGAGGATTGTGCCAATAAGTTGGAGCAGCTATATGGCAAAAGAATTCCTCTACAACCCGAATATCTTGCCCCCGTCAGCATCCGCCGTATCCTCGATCGCTTGCTCAATAATCTCAAACTCATCTATTTACGCAATCATTCACCCTCTAAGGCTTTGGCAGCGATCGAGCGATCGCTGATGCTCAATCCTCATGTCCCTACGCAATGGCGCGATCGCGGTTTAATTTGCTATCAACTTGATCGTTATACCGAAGCTCGAATTGATCTAGAAAACTATTTACAACAGATTCCCTATGCTGAAGATGGTCAAATCATCATGAAGTTATTAAGTGAAATGCACGAAACTTAAAACCCAAATTGTTGTGCCGCCCGCTACGCGGGCGGCACAACAATTTGGGGCTGAACTACTTAATCCAAGTTTATGCTTGAATAATTTTGGCTAATTTGTGTTGATCTTGCCAACCTGCGTACGCACTATAAACGCACTGATTCACTAAACCTCGGGTAGAGTTAACACTTTTGCTGACAAATACATGATCTACTTGCAGGGGATTTTTCCAGATCCAAAGCTTTGTCCCATCTGGATAGGTTCTGATCAATTTAGCCGATCCAAAATTTTGATTATTGGTTTCCGTGAGATCGATCGCCCTTAATTTAGCGATTAGTTGTGAAGCAAAATCATTGTCTTGCTTAGCGATCGCAGGATTTTGCCAAAAATGTCGCACAGCATCAGCAACCCTCGGATGATTTTTGAGGGTGGGATGATTGATATTATCTAGCCGTACGAAATTTGCATGGGCAAACTGAGAACAGCCGATGGGGACAGTGCCATCGGTATGATTACCTAGGTCGCCCACAATTGATAGGGTCGGGATTTGCGCGGCGATCGCTTCAGCAATAGGGCGACGATTTGTACCAAGATCGCGAGCAATCAAGGGAAATAGCCGCAATGGATCGAATAATCTGCCTAAATCAGAACCGCCAACGGGTGAACCAACGAGTACAAAACTATGGACTTTGCTCCACCATTCCCGATGACGCGCTAAAACTTCCAGCCAGATTAAGCCCCCCATCGAATGACCAATAATCCGTAATGGTAGATTTGGGTGTCTGGCGATCGCGTCGGTGGCAATTTTTTCAACTTGATTAATTAATGGCGCGATCGTCAACCAAGTATTAATCCAGCCCAGATTTGGCGTATATACAGGTATATTTGATTTTGGTGATTGGGAATCGACCAGCGATCGCGCTAAGTAACTAATATCGTGATGGGTGTCCGCCCATCCATGCTGTGCAAATAAGATAAAGTCTTGATCTTCAGAGAGTAACGACTGCTGCGAATTGCTGGACATTTTAGATGGTGATGATCGATCTTCTTTATCTCCTAATCCTAACGCCTCGATACATTACCGCAGGATCAGACTTGACCTCAGTTTTAGGGTTACTTTTGCTTTCAGTCTTCAAATTTACATTAATCATCTCAATGTCAGGTACGGCTGTTAAGACTCTTTCTTGAATTTTCGTAGCGCCAGCAATGGGAGCTAACCCACTCGCTATTTTTTCTAAGGGTTGAGAAATTAACGAGCAGCCGATCAAGGCCGTCACCCTAGCAACTTCAGTCAGTAAGGTTTTTCGCGATAGACGTGGCAGTACATCAGAGGCCCCACGTCTTAACGCCCAACTATGTTCAACATCTTTAATGCGTTCTTGTCTAGGGTTAAACAATACAACTTTTACAGGAACCTGTTGCTTATTTACCCATTGACATACCGACGATGATTGCAAGGTTTCGGAATTAGGGCTTTTGAGCGCCATATCCATTAACAAGAGATCAGGCAGATCTTGATGATTGCAGGTTTCTAAATATTGAACTAAGTTCAGTGTATCTTTTGCCCAAGTTACGACCAGTTGCTGAGTTTCCAAAGCTGTCTGCCACAATTGCCCCTGCTCTTGGTCGGTGTGAATCATTAAAACAGCTTTTTTTTGCTCAGCCATATGCTTTATCTGTTTACCCCATAAAGACGAGTTAACAACTTTAAACTTTGATTAAGCTAGGTTAACCGATCTCACCTATGCATTTTGTACCGTAGTTAACTAAATCGCCCTCATCCCCCAACCCCTTCTCCCTTGGTGGGAGAAGGGGAGTAAGAAATTATTCTTGTTCCCCTCTCCCATCAAGGGAGCTACCGTGTACACACAAGTCATAAAACCCAGTCAAGTCAACAATTAATCGCCCCCTAGCCCCCAATTCTGGGGGAACAAGAAAATAAAATTCTTTCAAAGTCCCCCAGAATTTGGGGATTTAGGGGGCTTATTTACTAAATTTTGATTGTTGCCATACCTTCTTGCCAGTCCACAGGACAAACCTCATTTTCATGAACTTGAGTATGTTGAATTGCCTTAAGAGTACGCAGAGCCTCATCAATACTGCGCCCAAAAGCAAGATTATTGATGGTAGCGTGCTGGACAATTCCTACTTTGTCGATGATAAATAAGCCTCGCAAAGCTACACCCGCCACAGGGTCGAGTACATTAAAAGCTGTGGCGATCGCTTTAGTAAGATCAGAAACCAGAGGACATTTAATATCTCCACCCAGCCCACCATCAGCCAGTGTGGTCTGAATCCAAGCAAGATGAGCGTATTTACTATCTACAGAAATACCAATTACTTCAGTATTTAATTTGGCAAATTCTTCGTAGCGATCGCTAAAGGCAATTACTTCGGTAGGACAGACAAAGGTAAAGTCAAGGGGATAAAAAAACAAAACAACATACTTGTTTTGTCTATAACTAGATAATTTAAGTTTGGTAAACTCTTGATCAACCACTGCGTCCGCTTCAAAATCTGGCGCAGGATTTCCTACCCGTAAGAATTCCGTCATAGTCGATTTAACCAAAATAAAACTTAGTGTTATTCTAGGGAGCAATTAGCTTTTTTAAATAGTACTTATGTCACCAGTAAAAGAAGTTTCTACGGCGATCGCAAGTCTAGCAAATCTTAATGGGATCTCTCCCCATGCAACTGTTGAGCGTCCTTGGGGAGCATTTACCACTTTAGAAGAAGGACGTGGTTATAAAATTAAGCGGATTGAGGTGAACCCAGGGCATCGGCTCAGCCTGCAAATGCACCATCACCGCAGCGAACATTGGATCGTGGTTTCGGGTACGGCTAAAGTAACCTGTGGTGATCAAGAAACCATGATCAGCACCAATCAGTCTACCTATGTCCCGAAATGCACCTCTCATCGCCTCGAAAACCCTGGCATTATTCCCCTGATCCTCATCGAAGTCCAAAATGGTGAATATTTGGGTGAAGATGACATTATTCGCTTTCAAGATGACTACGCAAGGCATGAAAAGAAATAATCCAGTAAAGGTGTTTTCCTGCCGAAGGCAGGAAAACACCTTTACTGGATTGAGAAGTACTACCTGCTTTTCGGTTTTTGATAAGAAGCAATGTCGATACCGTTTAAAATAGTTGAGGCAATCTAGAATCGTTTCAACGTGAATAAAATCCCTCCCTTTGATGTATCACAACAGTATCAACAAATTGGCGATCGCTTAAATCAGGCGGCTTTAGACGTACTCGCATCAGGACAATATATTGGCGGACAAACTATCAGTCAGTTTGAAGGTGAATTTGCCAAATACATTGGCTCATCCCATGGAATTGCCTGCAACTCAGGTACTGATGCTTTGTACTTGGCGCTGCGAGCCTTAGATATTGGGGAGGGTGACGAAGTAATCACTTCACCATTTACGTTTTTTGCCAGCGCTGAAACCGTGAGTATGTCGGGGGCAAAACCTGTATTTGTCGATATTGAAGCCCATAGTTTTAATATGAATCTGGATTTGCTAGAGGCAGCAATTACCGATCGCACCAAGGCGATTATGCCTGTGCATTTGTTTGGACGGTCTGTCAATATGTCCAAACTGATGGCGATCGCTAAAAAGCATAATCTTTATGTGATCGAAGATTGCGCTCAAGCAACAGGGGCAACCTCCAATGGCGAAAAGGTCGGCAATATTGGCGATATAGGCTGTTTTAGCTTTTACCCTACTAAAAATTTGGGTGGCTGCGGCGATGGTGGCATGATGACCACTAACAATCCAGAACTTGATAAAAAACTCAGAATTTTGCGTGAGCATGGTAGCCCTCAGCGCTATTACCATGAATATATTGGGATGAATTCGCGCCTTGATTGTTTGCAAGCCGCCTTGCTCCAAGTAAAGCTACCCTATCTCGATAAGTGGAATACTCAGCGTCGTGAAATTAGCGATCGCTATACCGCATTTCTCAAAGATGCCAATATCCCCAATTTGGTGACACCGCATCATTGCCCTGGCAGTGTGTGGAATCAGTACAGTATTTGCATCGGTGACGGTAAACGTAATGATGTGCAGGTCCAAATGCGTGAACAGAATATCATCACCATGATTTACTATCCTCTGCCTTTACATTTGCAGTCCGTCTACGCGCACTTAGGACATCACAAAGGCGATTTTCCTGTGACTGAAGATATTTGCGATCGCGTTTTGTCTCTGCCCATGTTCCCTGAACTGAGCATCGAGCAGCAAGAGCGAGTCGTCAGCACTTTGAAAGATATTCTTAAATAAAGCAAAGGCAACGTAAAACGTTGCCTTTGCTTATAATAATCATATCTGCATTAGGGAATAGTCATGGGAATTATTGATTCGATGTTTGCGAAATGGAAGAATCCTAAACAGGGGACACAACAGGGGATAACTCCAGATATACAAACCATCGAAGTTTCTAGCTCACCTCAGCCGCCATCGGCTCCGCAACCAGCTTCTGCAATGCAGCGATATCAAGAACTAGAAAAGGAATTGACGCGATCGCCACAGGTGCTATCCAATCAACCAGTTCATCAACCAGTTCATCAATCAGTTCATCAACCAGTTCATCAACCAAAAAAATCAGGTGGGTTTAAGAAATTTGGTAAAAGGTTAATTTGGATCGGTATTTTGGTGGGAATTCCCGTCGGAATTATTTATGTGGTCAATCTGCCCTATCCCGTAATTCGGCAACCCGTGGCGAAGGCGGCTCCGCTATTGCTATTGCCAAGTAATATGGCGATCGATGCAAATTTTAAACAAGGGCAATCTAGCGTTGAAGAAGCGCGTCAGTTAATTGAAGCGCCCACCAGTGCCGCCGATCTTGATCGTGGTGAACTCAAGCTGCAAACAGGAAAAACTGCTTTAGATGCAATTCCTGCTTGGTATATTGCAGATTGGGCAGACTATTCGCGCGGATATTATGGTTGGGGCTATGATTGGCGATTTACGCCTGCGGGATTACAAGCGGCACGGATTAAGGCGGGTCAGCTAGAAGCAAAAGTATTTCAAGAAAAAAATGCTCAGATTACGCTGACGGATGCCGAAAAAGACATCACGATGGCAAAAACTGTATTTCAACAGGCAGCACAACCCATTGATAAGAAAATGGCAGTGCAGAACTGGCAAGGCGCGATTGATCGCTTAGCCCAGATTTCACCGCAAACAATGGCAGGGCGGAGAGCGCAGCAATTGGTCATTACTTCCACTAGGGATTTAAAAGAAGTGGGAGGGCTTGCCGCAGGTAATGAAAAATCCCTGTCATTAATTAGTGCTGCTGAAGGATTTGCCAAAAAAGCTGCTGAATCTGGTCGCAATCCTCCACATCCCAGCGCTCGCTGGAGTGAAACTGCGAAAATGTGGCAAGAGGCAATTAGATTGTTAGAAACTATTCCTGCCAGTGATGTGCAGGGTTATGCTGAAGCCCAAAGACAGTTAGCAGAATATCGGGCTAGTCTCGCGGAAGTGAAGGTGCGTTTACAAAATGAACAGGAGGCAGTACAAGCTTTAGATCGAGCAAATCAAAATCTGGCGAATTTATGGGCAAGTTTACCGAAGGATGGCAAGGATTTAAATCGTAATCGGGCGATCGGCAACTTTTCGGCGGTTAACAATGAGTTAGAAAAAATCAAAAATGGAACTACAGTCTATTTGCAAGCGAAAAAAGTACAAATCGAAGTTCAGAACCAGTTGAAGTTATTGCAACAGGCTCAATAATTTATTTCTAAACTTTATTTCTAAACTAGACTACTCGCAGCTTTATCCATCTGAGTCTTATGAAATTAACGATCAAACTATGACCAAATTTGGCTTTCTGTCAGACACCCAAAAGGCTTGGCATCATCTGGATGCTGAGCAGGTATTGTCATCCTTGGAGTCTTCCATAGAAGGTCTTTCCTATGTAAATGCAAGACAAAGATTGCGACATTTTGGAGCGAACAAACTACCGCGATCGCGTCCTATTAGCAAAATTCTATTACAACCTCTGCTCGATCCTTTGACCTATCTATTATTAGGCGCATCTATCTATTTACAATGGAATGGTGCGGAAGGATGGGCTTTGATTTTGGTTGGTGTTTTGCATGGTTCGATTGGTGTCGGCATATCAATATGGTCATTAAAGATAAGAGAAAATATTAGTCGCGATCGCCCTCAACGCCGTCAACATGAAGATTCTAATTCCGTCATGGTATTACGCGATCATGAAGAGATGGAATTGCCATTACGCGATTTGGTGCTAGGGGATATCTTGATTTTAAGGGAAGGCGATCGCCCGAATGTAGATGTGCGGTTGCTGGAAGTATCAGCAGATTTATTGGTAAATCAAACTAATTTGGGAGGTGAAGCAATTTGTACTAAGCAAGTCCTTACCTTTGAAGAAAATACGCCTCCCCTTGAACAGGGCAATATGATTTATGCAGGAACGGAAATCTCTTCGGGTACTGCCAAGGGTGTTGTGATTGCGACGGGGCGCTTTACCTATTCCCAAATCTCCCTCCTCAAAGATCGCTCCTTTTCCGCAATTCATCTGGAACTGCGCCAACTGCGTCAGGTCTGGCTATGCTTGCTAGTACTAGTGACAACGATAGCAGTGGGGTTTGCTTGGCAGAGGGGAATTATCATCAATGCAATGACTGCCGCCGCGCTCATCGTCAGTACCTATCCCCAAAATTTATTACGCATAGCGACGCAGGTACAGCTATTAGGGATGCGCGATCTTGCCAAGCAACGTATTTGGGCAAGATTTCCCTCGATATTAGATGCCCTCGCAAGGGTGACTACGATTGTGCCAATTCTAGAATCCGATGTTGTCTTGAGTTTCGATAATTTACGTCCAGCAGGTATTGATTGGCGCGGCTTGATCAGAACTTCTGAAGCAGATGCACAGGCTTTTGGGGCAGTGATGGGTCTTGAAACCCATAGTTATTTTGATGCCCCACAGGAAAGAATTCGGCAATGGCAAGGCGATCGCCAAAAGTCGATGGATGCAGTGGCGGTAATTGGGAATGATATTGAGGATATTCCTTTATTGCGATTAGCGGATGTTGGGATCTGCGATCGCACCTGCCGTAAGGAATTACAAGATAGTTCGGGGCTGATTTTGCCCAAAGCTGAGTTCCATTATTTGCCCATCGCCATTCTCGAAGGTCGGGCGATTTTCGATCGCTTACAACGCACAGCGCTGATTACTGCTTCTAGCGCCTTTACCCTCGCGATTTTGACCTTAATGGATACCGCCGCAGGTTTCTCAATCCCACCATTGCAATTAATTTGGGTCGGCGCGATCGTGACACCAATTGTCGCCTTCCCCTTAGTCCTTGAACCCACCCATGAGAGTCTGTTATCTCATCCTCCGCGTCGATTTCAAACGATTTTGCGCCCTAGCAATTACCTACGGATTTTGTTAGCAGTAACTGCCACAATCACCGCCATTTCGATCGTCTTTTGGTTGAAATATCAAGGACAAGCCGCCATGTTTTCCCAAGCGCGATCGATGGCTTTTATCACCCTTGCTTTTAGTCAAGTTTTCCATGCCTGCGCGATCGCCCGTCACGGCGTGTTAAGTAACTTACCCCTAATATTAGGGATTTCTTTAATCACAGTTAGTCAGATTGTTTTTGTCCAAGTTCCTTGGTTCAGCGAAATCATGGCAACCGTTCCTTTAACTGGCATTGAATGGGCGATCGCGATTCTCAGTGCCACTGCGGTATTTTGGGTGCAGGAAATCATCAAAACCCATTAAAGAGAAAGGCGACGCATCGCGCCGCCTTTCTCTTTAAATTAATGATAACAAGCAGCGCTTCGCGTCGCCTTTCTCTTTAAATTAATGATAACAAGCGGCGCTTCGCGTCGCCTATTATCTAAATGGTTTTCTTCAGGGATTGAATAGCTTTAATGGCATTTTGATACCATTTTGTATCGCCTTGCGCTTGATAAAGTTGGGCAGCTTGCTCAAGATCTGTTAATGCACCCTCTTTATCTCCTAAATTCGCCCTTGTATTGCCACGATTGTAATAGGCTGAAGCATAGTCAGATTTGAGATTGATCGCTTCCGTATAATCATCGATCGCGCCCTGTTTATCGCCCAAATCGTACCTCGCGTTCGCCCGATTATTGTAGTCAATATACAAGGCATCCGAACCAATCTTAATGGCTGCGGTATAGTCAGCGATCGCGCCTTGTTTGTCGCCTAAGTTCCGCTTTGCTAGCCCCCGATTACCATAGGCATAACTATAGTCGGGCTTGAGACGAATAGCGGCGGTATAGTCCGCGATCGCCCCTTGATAATTTTTAGAATAGTACTTCGCGATTCCACGATTGTAGTAAACATCGGCTTCAGGCTCAAGACGAAGAGATTCGGTATAGTCCGCGATCGCGCCTGACAAATCCCCTAATTTATATTTAACCAATCCCCGACTGCTATAAGCGGGGGCGTAGTTAGGCTTGAGGCGAATAGCGGCGGTATAGTCAGCGATCGCGCCTTTATAATCTCCGTTACTTTGTTTTATAAAGGCGCGTCTCAGATATTCTTGAGCCTGCTTAGGAGAGATTTGTGGTGATGATTGGGCGATCGTCTCAGCATCACTAGATATAGGTTTCTGACCCAGAGAAATCGCCAATACCAAAGGTAGTAGAATAAGGAATCGCCAAGCCATCAACTTAACCTCTCAATATCATGCTAATTGCAGAATTTTAACATAGATATTTTTAAGTAAAACCCCAATTTTTGTGATGCCCGATTAGCGGGCATCACAAAAATTGAGGTTTAGGTTGTAACTATGTCTTGGCTTGAAGTTCTGGACAGAGGAAGTTAAGCTCAACGCCATATTGCTTCAGGACTAGCTCATAATTACGCCAGTCAGAGTCAACTGCATTGGCGATCGCAGGTTTAGCGGGATGTGTTGAAGCAACAGCGACAAATTTACGATCAGAGGGATCGAATTTTGCGAGATCAGGCGATCGCGGAAATTCAGAAAAATCATTTTCAGCAATTTGCGTAATGGCAACTTTTTCGCAACGATTGGGATTTGTATGATTTAGCAGCACCCATTTAAGAAATTTATCTCCAGCATTCGGTTGTCCACTTTGAGAATTTTTGTGCATATACTCTTTGATAATTAGCCATTGATTATCAATTACTAAAACTCCTGCGTTCATAAGATTTTGAAGATGTTTTTCACAGGAAAGTTCGCAGGTTTCTGAAGCTTGAGGTGCTTTTTTACTGGCGACAAGCAAGACATTTGTATCGACAATTTGATACATTCTCACGCTCCGACATTCATCTGGCGTTTGATTGTTGCTTCGGTCATAGCAACAAGATCGCCCATTTCGTCGCCAAAAAATCCTTCAGGATAGTTACAAATATTGCCATAGTCATCAATATCAAGAGTAACTAATTCTGAATCTCCTTGATCGTTCATTTTGCAAAAATACATTGCAGCATCATCATTAGTAAATCCATCCTTTTCTTCAGCCATGCGCCGTTGTAATCTTCTTAATAAATGTTCGCTATGACTTTCGATGATAATTTGGATATTACGAGTTTTGATCACCTCAATAAATATATCAGCGAGTCCTGCTTGGACTGAGGGATGTAGATGTATTTCGGGTTGTTCAAATATAAGGGTTGCGCCTTTGGGTGCGTAGTAACATAAAACTAATATTGGTAATACTTGCGAGACTCCAAACCCAACATCAGTAATTAATACTTCTGCTGAGTTAGGTGACTTTTGTACCAATATTTCATAATCTCTCCGATTCTCAGCGATCGATTTTACTCTGAAGCTATGGATTAATCCCAGTTCTTTGAGTGCTTTCGCTACTGAAACTTCAACTTTATGATCTGTTTTACGCGAAGCAAGAAGTGCTGCAACAGCCAATTCTCCACGATCACCAACATTTTGAGGACGTTCACCAGACCAGAGATAAGTTCTTTTAGGATATTCTCTTAAAGGGGCAAGATAATAAGTGTTTTGAAAAAGATCTTCATACGCTAATGTCAATCCAGAAAACTCTCTGCTATCTAATCCATAGTTTTTAAAGCTTTTTTTAGAGAGACTGGGAAAGTTTCTTAACTCTTGTTGAGTAAATCCATCTATAAGCAACCGATAAGAAATCGAATTTTGTTTTGTGTTATTTTGCTGTTGTATGCCAAAAGCAATATTTCGACCATCTTTATTTTTGAAAGAATATTTAAAAAAATTTATATCAATTTGATCTCTATCAATATCTATTTCGGAGTCAAATCCAATAGATGAATTATGTTTTTTTAATGTCAATGCATAAACTTTTAAGTGTGTAGGATCATCATTTGCATCTTGATGTACATCAGCAATCACTCCAACACTAGACTGAGAAATTAGTTTTGGTGTCCACTCAAAAGAGAACTTTATCTTTTCTGGCAGTTTATGTCTGTGGCTAATATCGTAAGTAGTACCTAAATCAACATAACTATATTGATCGCCGCCTAGATGCAAAATACGGTTGCGATCGCTTGACTCTACAGTTTGTTTAAGCATTAACAAAAACTGTAAAATTGCTGTTTTTCCAGAACTATTCGTACCAAAAAAGCCCGTTAAAGGAGCCATCCGAAACTCGCCCGTATCTGCCCATGACTTAAAATTCTGAATGCGTAATTGAGTAAACATTTTTCAACAGGTAGTTAAGTTTTTATCTAAAGGGCATCGAATAGAGCAAGCCTCCTTGCTTCCAAGTGCGATTTAAACCGCGTGGGATATCTAGGGGAGTCAGGTTTCGGCTATAGATATCACTATAATTACCCACTTGCTTGAGGATTTGGGTTGTCCAGTCTGGCGCAAGCCCTAGCTCAATGCCTAGGGAGTCCGATGTACCGAGAAATCTGGATACTTCAGGATTTTTAGTATCTTTAAAAATTGTGTAATTATCCATGCCAATTCCCAATTCTTCTGCATAAAAAGTGGCATAAACTACCCAAGTCACCACATCCCGCCAGCGCTTATCATTCCCAATCAAAGCAGGACTCAGTGGCTCCTTAGAGAGGCTAATATCAAGGATTTTGTGATCGGCAGGACGAGGTAATTTACTTCTCCAAGCTGCAAGTTGTGATTTTTCAGAAGAGAGCGCTTCGCAATCTCCTTTCGAGTAGGTATTTAAAACACTATCGAGATCAGGGAGAACCGTTATCTCAATCTCAGCATTCGCTTCCTTAATCGCAGCTTCGAGCGTTGTGGCACTGATTCCTGTTTCCACACAGATTTTTTTGCCCGTTAACTCTTTAAAAGAAAGTGTTGATTCTTCACTAGATTTTGCTGCTGATTTATCTGAATTAACATCCTTGGAGCTATCTTTTGATTCAGGTTTACTAGTTTTTTCAGGTTCAGGAGACTTCGTAGGACTTGGTGATGGCACAGGGGATGCCGTAGAAGTTGCCGAACTTGGACTGGGGGATGCGCTAGGAGAAGTTTTTGCCCCAATTCGCACCATGACACCTTGCCCATCAAAAAAAGTCGTGGGCGCAAAGGAAATATTGGGAGTGACATCACGGGTCAAAGTGCGCGTAGTGTTTCGCATTAACAGATCAACCTCACCACTTTGCAAGGAGGTGAATCGATCTTTGGTAAGCAAAGGTTTAAAATCGACGGCTTTAGCATCTCCCAAGACAGCCGCCGCGATCGCTTTGCAATAATCGACATCTAGGCCACTCCAGCCCCCTTTTTCATCTACATAACTAAATCCTAGTAATTTACCATTGACCCCACAGATTAGTTTTCCACGGGATTTTACCCTTTCTAAAATCCCCTCTGGTTCTTTGGCGATCGCTACTGTCGTTGGTTTTGCCGTAGTGGTGGCGGCGGTGGGACTAGGGGTTGATTTGTCCTGACATCCTGACAGCAAGGCGATCGTTAGGCTCGCAAAAAAGCACCATTGGCGAAGGGGGATTTTTTTAGAAATCTTGACCGAATAACTTTTTGTGGGGTGTATAGGCAAATCTTTAGGGATGAAGCTCATGTATTTAGCGATAAATCTAAAATCTATTGGAAGCTGAAATTATTTATTAACTTACTAATGATGTTACAACGATTTGGACATCGTTAACTAATGATGTGAAATCCTTCTCATAAAAACCCAAAAAATAGAAGAATGGATAGAATTTGCCATTCACTACCAGAAACTTCCACTATTTTTTGGGAAAAGCAGCTATATTGATTTGTGTAGATTACGGCATCGCTACGGCGGCGATTTTAGTGAAACAAGTGATTCAGGTCGATCAGTCGATCAGGCATCTGGAAGATTTATATTCCTTTAATGAGCGATCGCTAAATATTTTAGCTAGAGCGATTGATTTATCGAGGGGATGTTTTTCACTGATTATTGTCAATTGTAACTATCGTAATCTTCAACGAAAAGCCCTAGCCACCTTTAACGCAAACACAGATTTGCTAAGCCGTGAACTCTGGTGGCGTGAATCCCATGAGACTTTATATGGGAAGCTACAAAATCTCTGGCGAGAAGGGGAATTTGAACATATTCCCGCGCTGATGTGTTTGGGTTTAGAACAGTCTAGAGCCAGCAAATCAGATCTATCTAATTTATTTCTTGAGGCTAATCTATTTCGCGATCGCCTCAAGAAAAATCTTAAGTTCCCATTGGTTCTATGGCTTGACGACCTGCATCTCCAACAACTTTTAGTAACGGCTCCTGAACTAGCTAATTTAGCAGCACCTCCAATCAAATTAGAACCTTCGACCGTTGAATTAGAACGTGAAGTCCAACAACAAGTCGAGCGATTATTAGAGATAACTCAAAATCCCCAGATTCCTCTATTTTGGCAAGACACAAAGATTGATGACGATCGCGAAGCATATTCCTATAATGAGTTAGAAATCGCAAGACGTGAACTACATATCGCGTATCAAAATCATGATCGGCAGCCTTGCCTAGAAATGAAAGCGAAATTAGATTTTGTGTTAGGGCGATTATTATGGCGATCGCCTGAAGCGTTGCATAATCACCTATACGAAGAATCACAGGGCGCAGTGCATAGCGTCTCCCAAATCTACTATCAATGCAGTCTTGCCTATTGGCAAAAGGAAAATAGACCGATTGAAAGCGGCATCGTTTTATTCTATTTAGGCAACCTATGGTGGCATCATTCCTTTGTAAATGGGCGACAGGCTCATGAGTCTTGGCTCAAAGCAAAGGATTTTTTTCAAGAGGCGATTGCGGCTTTTCAACTGGCGGAACGGAGGGATTTAATCGCTAAATATAGCCGTTCCTATAGTGGAGTTCTAGAACAACTCAAGGAATGGCAAGAATTAGAAACATGGATTACATCATTGATGCCCTTGCATCAACAGATGCCCCTCGAACTCGCCCAAGATTATGGCTATCTTGCCAAAATCGCTGTCGAAAAAAGAGAATGGGCTAAGGTCAAAGATTATGCCTACTCTGCTATTTCCACCCTCGATCAAGTTCCTACTTTTGAGGATAAGCATCTCAATCACCATTGGCAGCGTTTGCGCCAGATTCAGTTAGGGCAGTATCAACTATTGCTTACTCAGAGTCGCCTGCAATTAGGGGAACTAGATATAGCCGCGGCTTTGATGGAAGCAATGATCGCCCAGTTTAATCTCAATGATGAACCAAAACTCTATATCCGATTTCTTGATACTTTCCATGACATTGCCTTTAGCCAAGGGCGCTATCTAGAAGCCTTTCAAGCTAGACAGCATCAGCGATCGCTAGAGCAGAAATATGGTCTAAGAGCCTTCATTGGTGCAGGAGTTCTGCAACCCAAGCAATTTTCTTCAAATCCAAATATTGCAGTTTTAGATGCGAGTGAATTTGAGATTAATGCCAGTGAAATTGTCGCATCGGGTCGTCAGCAAGATGTCGATCGCTTAGTTGAGCGCATCATCGCCGTTGATCATCAACTGACGGTTATTCATGGAGAGTCGGGAGTTGGCAAAAGTTCGCTAATTAGAGCAGGTTTGATTCCTGCTCTAATACAGCGATCGCTGACAGGACAAGAATTGATTCCCATTAAACTGCGAATCTATACCGATTGGGCTAACGCAATTGCTTTTTCCCTTTATATCATCCACGATCTTAACGATGAACTTTATCCTCTAATCGATAATGGGATTCAGTTAGATAATGGTTTCGAGGCAAGCTTTGTCTCTCGCAATAGATACCGTGAGCGCCGTCAAAATGGCGATCGCGATACTGCAAACTTGCTCAACAAAATCAAGCAAATAGCAGCTAGTGGTACACAGATTGTAATTATTCTCGATCAATTTGAAGAATTCTTCTTTACCTACCCTCAACCTCAAGAACGGCAGATTTTTATTAAATTTTGGCAAAATTGCCTAAAGATTCCATCGCTCAAATTTGTGATTTCTATCCGTGAAGATTACCTCTATCTACTACTAGAGCTAGAATCTGTCGATACAGAAATTGATATCCTCAGTCGTGACTTTCGCTATGCGCTAGGCAATCTCTCAACTTCTGATACCAAGTCCTTAATTGAAAACCTAACCGATCAAGCTAACCTTACCCTTGAGCCAAGTTTAATTGAAGAGTTGGTTAAAGACTTGGCAAGTGATCAAGGCACTGTCCGCCCGATTGAACTACAAGTAGTCGGCTCCCAACTCCAAGACCATAACATCACCACCCTTGAGTCCTATCGGCTTGCAGGTGGCAAACAAAGACTTGTGGAGAAATTTGTTGAGGAAGTAATTCAAGCCTGTGGTAAAGCTTCTTTTATCGCTCAACAGGTTTTGATTTTGCTAACCAATGAGCAGAGCAAGCGTCCATTACTTACCTATAACGAATTACGCAATGGAATTTTAACTTACTCCAGTGATACAAGGGATTTAGATTTAGTTCTCGAAATTCTAATTGGTTCAGGGTTAATCTTCCAAATCTCTGACATTGACAGCAACCGTTACCAGCTTATCCACGATTATCTCGTTCCATTCATTCGAGCTAATCAAGAATCAGGTTTGCAAGCAGAATTACTTAAGGTTCGTTCTTCTGCCCAACGTAGCCAAACTAATCTCAATCGTCTGATCAAGATCGCCTTAGCTGGTACTGTGGTGGGGTTATTTATCATGGCAGGCTTAGCTTTTCAAGCCGATCGCCAACGCCAACTTGCTGAATTTGGTGAAATCGAAGCCTTGGTATCTTCCGCAAAATCTAGTTTCCTCCTCAATAATCAACTAGAAGCGCTCACAACCGTTGTTAAATCTGCCAAAAAGCTCAATTCTACCAATGCAGGAATTGATAAGACTAGAATTACGAAATTAAATCTGGAAGCCCTCCAAATGATTGTCTATAGTATGCGGGAGCGCTATCGATTTAATCCTCAAAAAATGGATGCTCCCTTCTATGCTGCCAAATTTAGCCACAATGGCAATATTATGGCGTTTGGCAGTTATGACGGAAGTGTATATCTAGTTCAAAGTGACGGGAAGCCAATTTCAAATCTGATCGGATTTAAGGCGATCGAGATTCGTGGTTTAAGTTTTAGTCCTGACGACAAACAAATTGCTTCGACGGGGCAAGGCAAAAGTGTCCGCATCTGGGATATTAAAACTGGTAAATTAGTGAGTAAGTTCTATGCCCATCAAGATGATATTTTTAGAGTCCATTTCCATCCTCAAGGCAAAATGCTGCTAACAGCCAGTAAAGATGGTACGGCGAAACTGTGGGATCGCGATCGCGCCATAGAACTTGTGACGATTAATCCCCAGCCCATGGAGAATCCTGCAAACACTTCCAAAGGTCGAGGTTCCGATGCAATTCAAGATGCTAGTTTTAGTCCTGATGGCAAGTTCATTGTAACCATGAAAAGTAACACTATTGCGCTCTGGGACTTGCAGGGCAACTTACTAACCAGCGCGATCGCCCATAGCAAAAAAGTGAATAGTTTTAGTTTTGCCCCTAATGGCAAGCAATTAGTCACATCGGGCGATGATGAAACTGTCAAACTCTGGCAAATTGTCGCAGCAAATCCTGAGAACAGCTTACCGAATTCTGTAAGTTATCAATTTCAATTAGTCCGCACTTTCAAAACTAATGCAACGGATATTTTGAGTGTCAAATTTAGTAATGATGGTAAGCAAATTGCCCTCGGTTCTCAAGATAATTCCATCCAAATCATTAGTATTGATGGCATTCTCGAAATGAAATTAGGTGGACATACAAATGCCATCTTTGATGTTAACTTTAGTCCTGATGGTCGATACCTTCTATCCGCCAGCAAAGATCGCACTGTACGCCTTTGGGATCTTAGAGCTACATTGTTAGACACTCTCTATGGACATACTGATAATATCTGGTCAGTGAGCTTCAGCCCCGATGGCAAAATATTTGCTTCAGGAAGTGTTGATAAAAGCGTTCGTCTTTGGAACGCTGATGGCAGCTTACGGACAGAACTTAAGGGACATGAAGATACTGTCTATGGTGTTAGCTTTAGCGCCGATGGCAAGAAGTTGATCACGGCAAGTAATGATAAAACCGTAAGAATTTGGGGTGTTGACACAGGGAAAACGCTAAATGTACTTAATATTCATGGTTCTGGGCTGATTTATGCCACTTTTAGCCCCGATCAAAAGATATTAGCAACCCTCGGAATCGATAATAAAATTAAACTATGGCGATGGGATAACACCGATCAGCCGCAATTATTGCAGGTGCTAGATGGTCATACTCAAACCGTTTGGGCGATCGCCTTCAGCCCCGATAGTAAATCTCTCGCTTCCACTAGTAATGATCAAACTGTCAAAGTTTGGAATGTGGGCAATGGAAAAAATGTACGCACAATGGAAGCCCATATTAATGGTGGTCTTGCGGTTGCCTATCGCCCTGATGGTAAACAAATCGCTTCTGCGGGTAAAGATGGCAAATTGAAATTATGGAATGCCCAAACAGGAACATTAGAAAAAGTGATTAACGTGAATACAGAATCTTGGATTTATGGCATCAACTTTAGTCCAGATGGCAAAGCGATCGCAACGGCAAATGCTGATAAAACGATTAAAATTATCGATCTCGATAGTGGCGAACTGCTCAAAAATCTAACGGGACATACAGCCGAAGTAAATACGATAAGTTATAGCCCCAATGGAAAATATATTATTTCGGGAAGTCGGGATAATACCCTGAAGTTGTGGGATGCGGAGACATTAACATTTAATCAACTCGTTGATAGAGGTTGTAGCTTGCTAGAAAACTATCTCGAATACACACCAACATTACCTCCCGACCAAAAACAACTTTGCAAATAACTACTTGCGCTTTGCGCTGAAATTAGCACCAATACTTTGATTACAAATTGGCGCAAAGCGCCAATTTGTAATCAAAGTATTGAAGGTCTTACTATATGATGGAATGCCATAGATCTTAGGAAAAAGTAATGCAAGACCAAGAAACAAACTGGCAATCCTTAATCCTAATCGCCATATTAGGAATTATTGCAGTCATCAGTTTTAACGCATTTGTGATTATTAACCCTGGTGAAGCAGGAGTATTGAGTATATTAGGGAAAGCCAAGGATGGAGTATTGCTAGAAGGCGTTCACTTTAAGCCTCCCGTTATTTCCCAAGTCGATGTCTATGATTTGACCGTACAGAAATTTGAAGTACCTGCCCAAAGTTCTACCAAGGACTTACAACAACTTACAGCTAGTTTTGCAATTAACTTTCGCCTTGATCCCATTGAAGTCGTGACGATCCGCCGTACTCAAGGCACTTTGCAAAATATCGTTTCCAAAATTATTGCTCCCCAAACCCAAGAGTCTTTCAAGGTTGCTGCCGCCAGACGCACGGTCGAGGAAGCAATTACCAAGCGTGACGAGCTAAAGCTAGACTTTGATGAGGCTCTTAGTCAGCGTTTGAGCAAATATGGCATCATTGTTCTAGATACCAGTGTTGTAGATTTAAATTTCTCTACGGAATTTTCTAAGGCGGTCGAAGAAAAACAAATTGCCGAACAACGCGCTCAAAGGGCTGTATATATTGCTAGAGAGGCTGAGCAGGAAGCTGAGGCAACCATTAACCGCGCTAAGGGGCAAGCTGAAGCGCAACGCCTATTGCGGGAAACCTTAACCTCTGAGCTTTTACAAAAACAGGCGATCGAAAAATGGGATGGCAAGTTTCCTCAAGTATTGGGCGGAAATGGTGCGGTTCCTTTTCTTAATTTAGATGTTACAAAATCCCAAAAATAATATCTCCATACAGCAAAACCCCAAATAAATAAAGGCGGCACGATGTGCCGCCTTTATTTATTTGGGATTTATATTAACCACAAAGCTTGCATTGCTATAGCGATCGCCGCCAATCTGAATATATCAACACTTAAATTTCAGTATTAGAGCTAATCAGTCTCAAAATGCCCTGTATACAAGCATTGATCGGAAACTCATTTTTTGTAAAGCTTTTTAGCAGAATTGCCATATACTAGATAGGCTGTCAAGTTTTCAACAGTAATAAGGAAGGAGCTATGTCCCGTTATAGAGGTCCGCGCCTCAGAATCGTCAGAAGACTCGGAGAGCTTCCCGGTCTAAGTCGCAAACAACCGAAGCACGCATATCCACCTGGACAACATGGTCAAGATCGCAAAAAGCGCTCTGAGTATGCTGTGCGTCTCGAAGAAAAACAAAAATTACGTTTTAACTATGGTCTGACCGAAACTCAACTACTACGCTATGTGCGTCGAGCTAGAAGAGTTAAGGGTTCAACAGGGCTTGTATTGTTGCAATTGCTAGAAATGCGTTTAGACAATACCGTTTTTCGTTTAGGTTTAGCACCAACGATTCCTGCGGCACGCCAACTGGTAAATCATGGACATATCACTATTAATGGTAAGAGTGTCACCATTCCTAGCTACGGTGTTCGTCCTGGTGAAGTAATTAGCGTCAAAGACAACGAAAAATCGAAAAAGATCGTTGAGCGCAACCTCGAATTCCCAGGTCTGTCCAACATTCCTAGTCACTTGGAATTCGACAAGGCTAAGTTTACTGGCAAAGTCAATGGCGTTGTTGAACGCGAATGGGTTGCTCTGCAAGTGAACGAACTGCTGGTTATTGAGTACTACTCACGCCAAGCTTAAGGTTAAAGCAATCAGCTACGGGCTTTGTTGTATCTTTAGATAAATTGCTTGTAGCTGAAAGCCTTCCCATTGGGTACACTCTATTAGGTTCAACTTCACTGCGAATTATGCAGTTAAATATTTCGGCTCCAGAAATCCTCGATTTACAGGTTCCTAAAGACTTTGTTAGGGGTTGTCCCCGCAGTGTCCGTATGGATATTGATCATCTGCTTCTAGCGCTCGAGGCGCTGGATTTAGAAGCAGTTGAGGTCATGCTGGTCTTGATCGAACAATTAGGTTTACAAAAGACGATTCCTAGTCGTGTTGCTTTTTGGCGACTGCGTAACACTAATCCATTGCGCCGCAACTATCAGAGAGCTAGTCTTAGTTGGGATGAGTTAAAGGCTTTGGTAAAAATTGTCTGTACTCTGACTAGGCAGCTAGATACAGGTTTGCGCTTTTTGATTAGCACGCAGCAACAAATTAGTGAAGGCAAGATTGAGGCGCTAGGATTGCAACAAAATCAAGCCCATTTAGAAAATTATATCGATCGCTTTAAGTCTTTATATATTGGTCGGATGCGATCGCCTTCGCCCCTAGATAATGAAGAAATTCGCGAACTAGCCTTGCAACTTCTAACTCGACTCTTGCTATGTAGTGGGGTCGCAGGTGAATATCGTCTATGGAATAGTCTGTTTGATGGAGCGATCGCCTAATGATTCAGCGCAGCTATAGTTTGCCAAGTTGTACCTTACTGATTGATGGCATCAGTACCTCTGGGGATACCCTATCAATCCTGAGTGGGTTCAGTTGTCGCTTTAGTCATCAGCCTGAAGCGATCGAAGGTGGTCTCGATCTTCTAAAAGCATTAGTTAAAGTTGTTGGGGCCTACGCTCAAGCTTTAAAAAGCAATACTCCTTTGACAATCCCTGAGGGGCATGTACGTCTGGAGCCAGAGGGGAAATATCTTCATTTGCTCTCAATTAATGCTAACGAAGCTAATGCAAATACCACCAAAAAGATTGAAATTAAACTAAATACGGTTCAGCTTTTTGACTTGATGGAGAGTTTGGATCGTTTGTGCTGCGATGCGACAACCTTGCCAGATTTGCGTTTAGTGACCCAGATCTCTGATTATCGATCGCAGGCTCAGTTAAATAGTCAAGCCGTACCCGCGATCGCTGGGGTAATTAGTTTGGCGATCGCCGCCACGGTTCTGTACTTTGTCCCCACACCAAAGCCAGAAACAAAACCAGTGCAGCCTGTACCCACCCAAACTAAACCCTTGCCAAAGGTGTCAACACCACCCACACCCTCCGTTAGTCCTAGTGATAGTCCTGAGAGTTCACCAAGTCCTAACTCTAGCCCAAGTTCAAATTAGCAATAGGAAAATTCTGTTGACCTAACAATAATTAATTGAAATATATAGTTATGTTTGTTCAAAAATTTCAAGTCCAGAACTTTAAATCATTTCAAGACATAACTATATATTTTAATCAAGATGTCAATATATTGACAGGCAAAAATAATTCTGGCAAGACCACAATTCTTGAAGCTCTATCTCTATGGCATGAATGCTTTACTAAACTTATAACTCAAGCAATTAGAAATCAAAAAAAATATAACAAAGGAGATTGGATACTAGGATTTAGAGCAAATCGAAACTTTAGCTTTGAACAGTTGAATAGTATTAGTAGTCCAAATTTTGAAGATATTTTTTATGAATGTCAAATAAAAAATAAGATAAAGCTAGGTATAACATTCCAAAATACTGAGGGTCAAAATACTGAAGGTGAAATTCTTGAGATTAAGTTCAGTATTAGCGAATTAGTTCATAATTACAAAATTGAACTAGATAAATATACAAATTTTGATTTTGTAAAATTTAATTCATTTTTTAGATCATTGCCAAATCCATTTAGCATTTACTATGCTTCACCAATAGCAACTGTGGCTCTATCTGAGAAATATATAGATTTAACTGAAGTTGAACAGGCTTGTATGGATCATAAATCTAGTTCAGTTATTAGAAATAGACTATTGCAAATTTCTAAATTTCCTGCAACTTTTGATATGTTTCAAAGAGATTTAGCTTACATTTTATTTAACAATCAAAGTAAAATATCATTTGATATTACTTTTGATGATGGTCAAGATAGTCATATTATTGTCAAATATAAAATTCAATCAAACGAAAATCCTAAAGACATTTCATTATTAGGCAGTGGTACATTACAACTAATTGAAATACTAGTTAATTTTTATTTAGTAGATCTGCAAGGTAAAGAACTGCGATTGGTTATGCTCGATGAGCCTGATAGCTATATTCATCGAGATATTCAAAAGCGTTTAATCGAAATAATTAGTAGATTTGCGAGCAATACTCAAATTATTATTTCTACTCATAATGAATCTTTTATTCGTTCAGTTCCTGTTGAACAACTATTTCATTTAGATGGCAAATCTATTGGTGAATATCATCCCATAAATGAGACTGAAATTGAGAAATTACAGCCACGCTTTAAGGGGATTTATCCATCCTTAATTAATCCGATTATTCGCACAGTTGGTGAAATAACAGGACTAGATTTCATTAATGCTATAGAATGCGATCGCTTAATTTTTGTCGAAGGTGAAGATGATGCTCGATATCTAAATGTATTACTCAAACAGCAATTGGGACTTAGAAAGCGATATATGTTTTGGGTTTTAGGAGGGATTAGTGAAGTATTTGAAAATATACTCGCTTATAAAACTGTGTTTTCTGCGATTAAAAATGGTCATAATCTATGGCAAAAATCCTGTGTGGTGATTGATAAGGATTATCTAAACCATGATCATCAACAGGCAATTATTACTAAGTTTAAACAAAAATATCAACTAGACGTATTTAGCTGTGAGGCTTACACTTTTGAATCTACCATTTTTGAGAATTTAGAATTATTATCTTCTCTAATTAGTCAATGGCTAGAGATTAAAACTAATCATGAAATTGATAGAAACGACATATTGGTATCTCTTCAAATTGAATATGCTAAAGTTTATTTGTTATTACAAGTAAAATATACTGATAAATTTATTGAAGAAGAAGCTCAAAGGTATAGAGATATTAGAGAAAAAACAAATAGTTTATTTGGCAAACCATCGATTATTCCACAAAGTGATATTCAGTTAACTAATTTAGTCAGAAAGAATTTACAAAATACCTTGGAAACAGGTAATTATTATTGGTTAATGCGTAAAGATGAAGTTGAATCGGTCATTAATGCAGTTACTCAACGATATGAAGTTAAGTTTGCCTGCGAGACTGATTTGATCGAAATCATTAAAGCTGTGACAAAAGCTACTTGGATGAATCAATGGAATTTCTTGAATAGACTTTGATATTAATGCGTAAATTAGATTAATCTAGACTTGCCAAGTTAATAAAGTAAGTAGTCAGTTAATAGCCCAACAACAGCCCATAAGTAAGAGAACCTATGACTAGAACCGAACGCGACTCTATGGGGGAAATGTCCCTGCCCGATGATGTTTACTATGGTATCCAAACCGTTAGGGCGATCGATAATTTTAAAATTAGTGGACTCAAGCCCCTCCCCACCTTTGTGGATGCTTGCTTGCTGATCAAAAAAGCAACTGCATTAGTTAATGCCGAACTTGGTTGTATTCCTGTCGGGATGGGCATGGCGATCGCGGCGGCGGCGGATGAGATTTTAGATGGGGCTTTGCGCGATCAATTTGTGGTGGATGTGTACCAAGCGGGGGCTGGGACATCGCATCACATGAATATTAATGAAGTATTAGCCAATCGCGCCCTTGAAATTTTGGATGATGTGAAAGGCAATTATCAGAATGTGAATCCTAATGATCACGTTAATTATGGTCAATCCACCAATGATGTGATCCCCACAGCGATTCGGATTGGCGCATTATTAGCTTTAGATCATGTGCTGTTTCCTGCCTTGGCAAACCTCAATGAGCAGTTACGGATTAAGGCGATCGCCTTTGCAGGAATCGTTAAATCTGGACGCACCCATTTACAAGATGCTGTTCCCGTCAGACTTGGCGATGAATTTCAAGCCTACGCCCAAATTATTAGCGATCATGTTAGACGGATTCACCAAGCGGCTAATGATCTCAAAACCCTAGGGCTAGGTGGTAGTGCTTCAGGGACAGGGTTAAATACCCATCCCCAATATTGCGATCGCGTTGCCGAAAAACTGACCGAAATTACAGGCTTTGAGCTAAAGCCCGCCCCTAACTTGATGGCTGCGATGCAAAGTATGGCTCCCTTTGTAAATGTATCAGGGGCGATCCGTAACCTTGCCCAAGATACCTGCAAAATTGCTAACGATTTGCGCTTGATGGATTCAGGACCTAAAACAGGTTTGCGGGAAATTCAGTTGCCACCAGTTCAACCCGGTTCATCGATTATGCCCGGAAAATATAATCCTGTAATTGCCGAGATGACGAATATGGTTTGTTATCAGGTGATTGGCTATGACACCGCGATCGCCTTTGCTGCCCAAGCTGGTCAATTGGAATTAAATGTGATGATGCCTTTGATTGCCTACGATTTGATTCATAGTATTGAGATTTTAGGTAAGGCGATCGATACTCTCGCAACCAAGTGCATTAGAGGGATTACCGCAGTGGAAGATCGTTGTCTTGCCTATGCTGAAGGTAGTCTCTCTCTGGTTACAGCCTTGAATACTCATATCGGTTATCTCAATGCGGCGGATGTTGCCAAGGAATCCTTAGCCACAGGTAAATCTTTGCGTCAGGTCGTTCTCGATAAAGGTTTGATGACCGAAGAGAAGTTAGCCGAAGTTCTCAATCTTGAACAAATGAGTCGTCCGAACGAATAGCCCTCAGCCCCATCTCCCTTAATGGGAGTGGGGGAACAAGACTAATTTCTTGTTCCCCTCTCCCATTGGGAGCTACCGTGTACACACAAGTCTCTCTATCTACGTTTCAGGGTTTAGATCCCCCCAGCCCCCCTTAAAAAGGGGGGAGAATAAATTAAATTTTCTTCTTCCCCCTTTTTAAGGGGGATTGAGGGGGATCATTAGTAACTCGCGCTATAGCTGACAACTTGTGTGTACACCGTAGCCCATTGGGAGAGAGGCTAGGGGTGAGGGTCTTTAATTTTAGTAATTAATGGAGAGATAGAAAATCATGTTAGCAGTAGCAGTTTTAGCGGCGGGTAAAGGAACACGCATGAAGTCCGCCTTGCCCAAGGTATTACAACCTCTCGGCGGTAAATCTTTAGTGGAGCGAGTTCTCAATGTAACTGATGCCCTGAAAGCCGATCGCCGCATTGCGATCATTGGATATTGTAGCGATCAGGTTCGGGCTGCCCTTACTGATTATCCTCATTTAGAATTTGCCGAACAAGCGGAACAATTGGGAACGGGTCATGCGATTCAGCAATTATTAGAACCCTTAGCAGATTTCGCAGGTGAATTAGTCGTGCTTACGGGTGACTCGCCTTTGATGCGAACAGAAACAATCCAAGCCTTAATCGATAGCCATCGACAACATCAAGCATCTGCAACCGTACTCACCGCAATTCTGCCCAATCCTACGGGCTATGGTCGTGTATTTTGCGATCGCGACATGAAGATCGAACGCATTGTCGAGCATCGTGATTGTAATCCCGAACAACTTCTCAATCAAAGAGTGAGTACAGGAGTCTATTGTTTTGATTGGCAAGAATTAGCTCAGGCTTTGCCCAAACTCACCACCAATAATGCTCAAAAAGAATATTATTTAACGGAAGTATTTGATTATTTAAAATCCGTTTATGCCAGTGATTTAGAAGATCCCGATGAAAGCCTTGGCATTAATGATCGCATCCAGTTAGCTCATGCCTACGATGTTCTGCAAAAGAGAGCTAGAGAAAAATGGATGCGGGCTGGTGTGACGATGTTACTTCCTGAAACGATTACCATTGATGATCAAGTGGAACTGGCTCCCAATGTGATTATCGAGCCACATTCCCATTTGCGCGGTAATACCAAAGTTGGCTCAGGTTCGATCATTGGCCCATCCAGTATGCTCTCCAATAGTATTGTTGGTGAAAATAGCACGATTCAATTCTCGGTAATCGAAGATAGTCAAATTGCCGATAACTGTCGCATTGGTCCCTTTGCGCGGATTCGTGGTGAGTCGGTAGTGGGCGAAAAATGTCGCATCGGTAACTTTGTGGAATTGAAAAATGCCAAGGTCGGCGATCGCACCAATGCCGCCCATTTGAGCTATCTCGGTGATGCGACGCTTGGCAAGCAAGTAAATATTGGCGCTGGCACGATTACCGCCAATTATGATGGCTTCACAAAACATCAAACTATAATCGGCGATCGCAGCAAGACGGGTTCCAATTCCGTACTAGTTGCCCCGATTCACATCGGAGAAAATGTGAATATCGCCGCAGGTTCTACAGTTGTAGAAAATGTGGCTGATAATTCCTTGGCGATCGCTAGAGCCAAACAAGTTGTGAAACCCGATTATTACGATCAAGAAGGTAAGAAAAAAGTTTAATCAAGAGATAGCGCTTTGCGCTATCTCTTGATCTGCCAACATTCTCTAGCAATTTCCCAATCTTCTTGAGTATGAATCACTAAAACTCGCACAGCAGAATCGGTTGCCGCAATATCCACATCGATCGCCCGTTGATTATTTTTCTCCAAATCTAGCTTTAGCCCTAAAAACTCAAATCCTGCACAGGCGGCGGCTCTAATGTCTGGCGCATTTTCGCCCACACCTGCCGTAAAAACTAGGGCATCTAAACCGCCGAGACTGGCTAACATTGAACCAATATGCGATCGCAAGCTATGCACATACACATCAAAGGCAAGTTGCGCTTGAGCATTACCCTCGGCGATCGCCTCAAGAATTGGGCGTAAATCCCCAGAAATTCCTGAAATTCCTAATAACCCTGATTCGCGATTGAGTAAACGATCTAGTTTTTCTACATCCATATCGGGTTGACGCAGTAAATGGATCAGAATCCCTGCATCAATAGAACCAGAACGACTGCCCATCACCAAGCCTTCAAGAGGTGTAAATCCCATAGTTGTATCAATACTACGACCATTGCGAATCGCGGCTAAAGAGCAACCATTCCCTAAATGACAGGTAATCAGGCGTAAGTCGTTAACTGGGCGATTGAGCATTTGGGCGGTGCGATCGCGGCAATATTGGTGGCTGATCCCATGAAATCCATAGCGACGAATTCCTTGCTCTGCGTATTTGGTAGGAATGGCGTAGGTGTAGGCGGCAGGAGATAAGTGGGCGTGAAAAGCAGTATCAAATACCGCAACTTGGGGAATATTTCCAAATACATTTTCCGTTGCAGCAATACCTTCTAAATTCGCAGGATTATGGACAGGGGCAAAGACTGAGAGTTTTGCGATCGCCGCTTTTACTTCCGTATTAATCACAGTACTTTGGCGATATTCTGCGCCGCCATGTACCACCCGATGCCCGATGATATCTACATCTACAGGCTCTTTGATCACTGCGGTTTCTCCATCCCACAGAGTTTCTAACATATGCGCGATAATCTTGGGGCGAGAAGTTGCGGCAATTTCTTCTTGGAGAACTTTGCCCTGATGGTTTTTAACTTTGATTTCGGCAAATCCAGTATGGTGCGTCCAGTCCACCATCGCTTCCCAAATTGGTTTAGGTGGTGTGTCAGGAAACACATTTTCTAAATCATACAAACAACTTTTTTGGCTACTCGAGCCTGCATTGAGAACTAATATTTTCATTGTTTTGAATGTTCGCTGATTTTTTGTTTTGAAATGAGTATGCACTCATTTCAAAACAAAAAATCGGCGAACATCTAAAAAATCAGCACCGCGCCGCCCTTAAAAAATTAAGGGCGATCGCGATACAGTTTAAAATATTAGGAACATAGACAAAATTCAAAAAAACTAAAAATAAAACAAACTAAGCAAGTTTTATGTCAGAAGCTATTCTTTTCAACTCTTTTTTCTGGACTGCCGTAATCTTACTGGCGATCGCCACTGGTGGTGTTGGCTATCTTACTTATCTAGAATGGCAAGATCGTCGCCGTCGTGGTGGAAAAAGTTAAACCACTCATAAAGGTGATTCGATAGCCAAGGAGTATGCCAAGCCAGACCGAGATTTATGGTTTCCACAAATTTTTCAGGCAAGTCAGCAGCATTACTAGCTACACAGAACTTAAAAGTTTTCACCTGTTCCCATTGCTTGAGGTGTTTTAATACCCGCACGATCGCCTGACGATAGGGATGATTTGGCTCACCGTACCAGTCCTCAAAAACCTCATTAGAGCTATCAAAGCCTAAATGGACAATCGTGAACTTATAATCAAGCCCTTTCGCTGAATTTTGATTGAGTAAAAGATTTTCAGACGTATCTTGAGAATCGGCATTAGCAAATAAATTAGCCAACACGCTAGATGTTTCCTCTTGCAAGAGCAGATCATTAGTCCTCGCAACATCTCGCAACTGATCCAGGAATTCAGGCGCTCTATTCTCTGTCCAATGGACTCCTAGAGTCACTAACTTGGTCTGCAACAGCAAATGCCCCAGTTTTTTGGCTTTAGTTTCCAGATAGCGCAAGTTATGCTCATTGGTCTCAATTAGTAGCGGCAATCGTCCTACTATTTCAATATCAAAACCTTTAAGCCCAGCAATTTTACGCGGATTATTTGTAATCAGACGCATCTTTTTGATCCCCAGATCATGCAAAATCTGCGCTCCGATCCCATAGGTACGCAGATCTGCACCAAAGCCAAGCTTTTCATTGGCTTCAACTGTATCTAGTCCACCATCTTGCAGGGAATAAGCCTTGATTTTATTAATCAAGCCAATCCCACGCCCTTCTTGCCGTAGATAAATAACTACGCCCCAATTGGCAAATTCGATCATTTTCAATGCGCTTTGTAACTGTCCACGACAATCACAACGCAATGATCCAAGGGCATCGCCAGTCAGACATTCGGAATGAACGCGCACTAAAACTTCATTCTCAGGAAAATCTTGCAGATCACCTTTGACGATCGCCAAATGCTCAGTATTATCGAGGGTATTGCGATAACCATACACCCGAAAGTTACCAAATAAAGATGGCAGACTCGCGATCGCCTCTCGCTTCACAAAGCGATCGTGGGACAAACGGTAACTAATCAGATCGGCAATGCTAATTAACTTCAAGTTATGCAGCTTGGCATATTCGATGAGTTCAGGTAGCCGCGCCATCGAGCCATCATCATTCTGAATTTCGCAAATGACACCCGCAGGATATAGACCCGACATTTGCGCGAGATCTACCGCCGCTTCAGTATGTCCTGCTCGCTTGAGTACACCTCCATCCTTTGCCCTTAAGGGAAACACATGTCCTGGACGACGGAGATCGCTAGGGCGAGTATTTGGATTGATTGCTGCTTGAATAGTCCGCGAACGATCCTCGGCGGAAATACCTGTGGAAGTGCCTTCTAACGCATCAATACTCACAGTGAAAGCAGTTTGTTGGCTGTCGGTATTACGATCAACCATCAATGGCAAATCTAGTTGATCGAGGCGATCGCCCGTCATCGCCAAACAAATCAGACCCCGCGCCTTGACTGCCATAAAATTCACCATTTCAGGTGTGGCAAACTGGGCTGCACCAATCAGATCGCCTTCATTTTCACGGTTTTCATCATCGACAACGACAATGAGGCGACCAGATTTGAGGTCGTTAAGAGCATCGGGAATAGAATCAAATTGAAACTTTGTCAAGGCTTACTATCAGGATTTCTAGCTATTTAGCTCTATCATATAACAATCTTTATAATGGTTGAGCCAGAAAAAATAAAGAACACAAAATACTCTCTATAAAATACTCTCTATATTTAATTATGTCCAGCTACTCATATAATTTTTTTATTTAAACTATTAAGACTTTATTTGATAACTATTACGTTTGATTTGATTGATTTAATGTCTTAAATTAAGACGTTATACATATATTTGAAAATCTTTTAAAAATTCATATATTTGCTTAGTTTTATTTCTGAATTTATGACAGATTCTTAGATAAGATATTACCAAATTCAAAAACTTATTCGGAACATTTAAGTTATACCTACAGTCTCTTCTTAGGGTATACACAAATGTATATAGGAGAAAAAATCAAAATGGTAAATCAATCTCGACGTTCTAGCACTGCATTACTTGTCGCTGTTAGCTTTATTGGTAGTTCAGCAATTCCTTTAATTAGTGCAACATCTGCATTTGCTCAAACCACATTTAATGATGTACCTACGAACTATTGGGCGCAACCTTTCATTCAAGAGTTGGCTTCTAGAGATATTCTTAAAGGATTTCCCGATGGAGGATTTCGTCCAAATGATCCCGTAACCAGAGCACAATTTGCCGCAATTATTAATAAAGCAACCAACAAATCACCAATTCGTGGGGGAGTAACTTTTGTTGATGTTTCTTCTAACTATTGGGCTGCATCAGCAATTCAGAAATCATATATAACAGGCTTTTTATCTGGATACCCTGGTAATGTTTTTGAGCCTTCCCAAAATATTCCTCGCGTCCAGATCTTAGTATCCCTAGCGAATGGACTTAACTACTCCGCTAGTCAAGCCCCTGAAACGATTTTACAAACCTATTCCGATTCGGCTAGTATTCCTAACTACGCTAGAAATAGTGTAGCCGCAGCAACGGAAAATCGTTTGGTAGTTAACTATCCAAATGTGATGTTCTTGAATCCTAACCAGACGGCTACTAGGGCTGAAGTGGCTGCCTTTATCTATCAAGCCTTAGTGAGATCGGGGCAGGTCAACGCGATCGCATCTCCCTATATCGTTGGGCAAACCAACCCTACACCACCCGTCCAAAATCAAGTCCGAATTCCCGCAGGCAATACAATCGCTGTGCAGTATTCCAAGGATAAGATTTTGCTGGGGCCTGATGAAAAAGTGCCTTTGATTCTCACTGTGGCGCAAAATATTGCTAATTCTCAAGGCGTGATTTTAATTCCTGCGGGTACACAAGTGGTCGGAGAACTGCGTACTGTATCAGGCGGATCTCAATTTTTTGCAAGTGAGCTAGTATTTGCCACTGGAAGACGTGTAGCAATCAATGGTACTTCTAAAGTAGTCACCACTACAGAAAGGGTTGATAAAGGCATCAGCGTGGGCAAGATTGTCCAAAATGCTGCCCTCGGTGCGGCGGCGGCGGCGGCGATCTCGGCTATAACTGGGGATCGGGCGATCGCTACAGAAGAAATCCTTGGTGGAGTAGGTATTAGTACGTTACTAGGTCTATTTTTGGGACGTGATAGCGTAACCCTTGCCTCGGTTAATCCCAACTCAGATCTAACCGTGACTTTAAATTCTGACCTACTACTGTAGTGAGTCATTCTTGCTAATAGCAAAAGTGATTTCTAAAATCTAAAATTGAAAGAGCCTTGCTTAGCAAGGCTCTTTCAATTTATTTAACCTACGATAAAACTATGAGCGATCGCACAGAACTATTACGGCAACAGATGAAATTAGTCGGTATATCTAGCTTTCAATTATTAAGCGATCGCACAGGCTTGTCCCGACGGGCGATCGACACCCTTCGCAAAGGTAATGCATCAACTTTAAAATATGCAGACTTAGCTAACTTGGCTCAAATACTTCAACTAGAATTCACGGAATTGATTGCTAAGTTTATTAATCCCCTAGATAGCTCTGACAACGGTAAAACTAAAATTTCAAAGATCTCAGATTTACATGAAGAATATCAACGTTTACAACAAAAATTAGAAAATCAGCAACAGGAATTGCGATCGCAGTTTGAACGAGAAACAATTCAGCATCTGGAATCTCTGCTACTGCAATTACCCTCAGCCATCTATGCGGCTCAAAACAATCCCCATATGCTCGCCAAGAATATCTTGCCGTTATTAAAACCCTTAGATGTCCTTTTGCAAAAATGGGGAATTACCGCGATCGGTTCTGTTGGTGAGGAAATTAACTATGATCCACAAAAACATCAATTAGTGGAAAGCAGTGACGCGATAGAAATTGGAAATCCTGCGATCATTCGATATGTTGGCTATGCAAAGGGGAATATATTGTTGTATCGGGCTAGAGTTAGCAATAAAATTTAAAACGCAAATAAAGGGCGGCGGCGCGATGCGCCGCCGCCCTTTATTTGCGTTTTCTGACGACAGATAGATATAAAAAAGTCCCCCACATTACTGTGAGGGACTTTTTTATTTACCTAGCAAGCTAGATTAACCGAAAGCTGTTGCTGTTGAGGCGATCAGGAAGGCGGCATACGTCAATATGTAGCCAATCGTGAAGTGAGCCAAGCCAACCAAACGAGCTTGAATGATGGAAAGAGCCACAGGCTTGTCTTTCCATTGAACCAAACTTGCAAGAGGTGTGCGTTGGTGCGCCCATACGAGGGTTTCGATCAATTCTTGCCAGTAACCACGCCAAGAGATCAAGAACATGAATCCAGTTGCCCAAACGAGGTGTCCGAAGAGGAACATCCAAGCCCAAACCGAGATATTGTTCATGCCATAGGGGTTATAGCCGTTGATCAACTGTGCGGAGTTGAGCCATAGGTAGTCACGGAGCCAGCCCATGATGGTGACAGAGGATTCGTTGAACTGAGCAACGTTACCTTGCCATACACCGAGGTGTTTCCAATGCCAGTAGAAGGTTGTCCAACCGATGGTGTTCAACATCCAGAACATGGCGAGGTAGAAGGAATCCCATGCCGAGATATCGCAAGTACCGCCACGACCAGGACCGTCGCAAGGGAAGCTGTAGCCAAAGTCTTTTTTGTCTGGCATCAGCTTAGATCCACGAGCATCCAACGCGCCCTTAACCAAAATCAAGGTGGTGGTGTGTAGACCTAAAGCGATCGCATGGTGAACTAGGAAGTCGCCAGGTCCAATGGTGAGGAACAAGGAGTTACTGTCAGAGTTGATACCTGCCAACCAACCAGGTAACCAAGCAGCACCAGCGTTAGCAGGAATGCTACCAGCATTGGATAGCAATACATCAAAGCCGTAGAGAGCTTTACCGTGAGCAGCTTGAACCCATTGTGCAAATACAGGCTCGATCAAGATTTGCTTTTCAGGAGTACCAAACGCTTGCATTACGTCGTTGTGAACGTAGATGCCAAGGGTGTGGAAGCCTAAGAAGAGGGATACCCAGCTTAAGTGAGAGATGATCGCTTCTTTATGCTCAAGCATACGAGCAAGCACGTTGTTCTTGTTAGCTTCGGGATCGTAATCACGGACGAAGAAGATCGCGCCGTGAGCAAATGCACCAACCATCAAGAAACCAGCAATATATTGGTGATGAGTATATAGAGCGGCTTGAGTGGTGAAGTCCTTAGCGATGAACGCGTAGGAAGGCATCGAGTACATATGCTGTGCAACCAAGGAGGTGATTACACCCAAAGAAGCAAGAGCAAGACCGAGTTGGAAGTGCAAGGAGTTGTTGATCGTGTCATACAAGCCCTTGTGACCAGCACCTAATGCACCGCCGAAAGGAGTGCCTTTAGGAGGATTGTGAGCGTTCAAGATATCTTTGATGCTGTGACCGATACCAAAGTTGGTGCGGTACATGTGACCAGCAATGATGAACAGAACTGCGATCGCCAAATGGTGATGGGCAATGTCAGTCATCCAAAGAGACTCGGTTTGAGGATGGAAACCACCCAAGAAGGTCAGGATGGCAGTACCAGCGCCCTCAGAAGTTCCGAAGATATGACTTGCGGTATCAGGATTCTGAGCATATACACCCCAGTTACCAGTGAAGAAAGGCGCAAGCCCTGCTGGATGAGGAGGAACACTCAAGAAGTTATCCCAACCGACATGGATACCGCGAGATTCAGGAATCGCAACGTGAACCATGTGACCAGTCCATGCCAAGGAGCTTGCACCGAACAAACCAGCTAAGTGGTGGTTGAGGCGAGACTCAGCATTCTTAAACCAAGAGAGGCTAGGACGGAAGCTGGGCTGTAGGTGCAACCAACCTGCAAAGAGCAGGACGGCGGCGAATACTAACATCCAGATTGCGCCAGTGAATAGCTCAGCATTGGTACGCATACCGATGGTGTACCACCAATGGTAAACACCAGAATAGGCGACGTTTACAGGACCAGCAAGATCGGTTTGAGTGTAAGCCTCAACTGCGGCCTTACCAAAGTGAGGGTCCCAAATCGCATGGGCGACGGGACGTGTGGTGAGAGGATTTTTGATCCATTGCTCGAAGTTACCCTGCCACGCTACGTGAAACAGGTTGCCAGATGTCCACAGGAAGATGATTGCCAAATGTCCGAAGTGCGAAGCAAAAATCTTTTGGTAAAGACCTTCTTCAGTAACACCATCGTGACTTTCAAAATCGTTCGCTGTGGCGATCGCATACCAGATTCGACGGGTTGTCGGATCTTCTGCGAGAGCCTGGCTAAACTTAGGAAATTTCGTTGCCATAATTACTTCAATTTCTCCGTTAATATTAGCCAAGTGCACCGTAACGGGCTAGGAAGAATGCCCAAGTTGTGGCAATTCCACCTAATAGGTAGTGAGCTAGACCCACTGCACGACCTTGAGTGATACTCAAAGCGCGAGGAGAAATAGCAGGAGCAACGTTGAGCTTGTTGTGCGCCCAAACAATTGACTCGATGAGTTCTTGCCAGTAGCCACGACCACTGAACAGGAACATCAGGCTGAATGCCCAAATGAAGTGAGCGCCCAAGAAGATCAAACCATAAGCCGACAATGCCGAGCCGTAGGATTGAATAACGTTGGAAGCTTGCGCCCACAAGAAGTCACGCAACCAGCCGTTGATGGTCAATGCACTCTGTGCAAAGTTACCGCCAGCCATATTAGTTATGTTGCCAGCCGCATCAACAGTACCGAAGATATCAGACTGCATTTTCCAAGAGAAGTGGAAGATGACAACAGAAATACAGTTGTACATCCAGAACAGACCTAGGAATACATGATCCCATGCCGAAACTTGACATGTGCCGCCACGACCAGGACCATCGCAAGGGAAGCGGAAACCGAGTTCAGCCTTGTCTGGAATCAAGCGAGAGCTACGCGCATAAAGCACGCCCTTCAGCAAGATCAGAACAGTAACGTGAATGGTAAACGCATGAATGTGGTGTACCAAGAAATCAGCCGTACCAAGAGCCATGTGAGCCACAGCAACTTTGCCGCCAACAACAAGGGTTTCGCCACCGAAGATGGGGCTAACGCTAGAAGTTGCGTAAGGAGCAGTTGAACCAGCAGCAGCAGCATGGATACCTTGAATCCAGTTGGCGAAGACGGGCTTCAACTGAATTGCGGTGTCGGAGAACATATCTTGAGGACGACCCAATGCACGCATGGTGTCGTTGTGGATGTAAAGACCAAAGCTGTGGAAGCCAAGGAAGATACATACCCAGTTGAGGTGAGAAATTAATGCATCACGTTGGCGCAACATCCGATCGAGCAAGTTATTTACATTCTTAGCAGGATCGTAATCGCGAACCATGAAAATGCCAGCGTGAGCAGCAGCACCACAGATCAAGAATCCGCCAATCCACATGTGATGTGTGAACAAAGAAACTTGAGTTGCGTAATCGGTAGCAATGTAGGGGTAAGCAGGCATCGCGTACATATGCTGAGCGACGATGATGCTCAAAGAACCCATCAAAGCTAGGTTAACAGCTAGCTGTGCATGCCAAGAGGAGGTCAAAATTTCGTATAGACCCTTATGACCTTCACCCGTTAGAGGACCCTTGTGCGCTTCGAGGATTTGCTTCATGCTGTGACCGATACCCCAGTTGGTGCGGTACATATGTCCAGCGATGATGAAAAGCGTCGCGATCGCAAGGTGGTGGTGAGCTTGGTCAGTTAGCCAAAGAGATCCAGTTTGAGGATTCAAACCACCCTTGAAGGTTAGGAAATCCGCATAAGCACCCCAGTTCAAAGTGAAGAAAGGTGTTAAGCCCTGAGCAAAACTAGGGAAGATATCCGCCATCAACTGAGGGTTGAGGATGAACTCATGGGGAGCAGGAATCTGATCAAGAGGTACGCCCTTGTCCATGTAGTAATTGATCGGAATCGATACATGGATTTGGTGACCAGCCCAAGAGAGTGAACCCAAACCGAGCAAACCAGCCAAGTGGTGGTTCAACATCGATTCAGCATTCTTAAACCACTCAAGTTTAGGTGCTGCCTTATGGTAGTGAAACCAACCCGCGAAGAACATTAATCCTGCCATCACCAAGCCGCCAATTGCGGTGCAGAGGAGTTGATACTCGGTGGTGATACCTGATGCTCTCCAAAGATGGAACAAACCAGAAGTGATTTGAATACCTTGGAAACCGCCGCCAACATCGCCGTTCAAGATATCTTGACCAACAACGTCCCAAACTACCTGAGCGCTGGGCTTAATGCGAACAGGATCAGTTAGCCATGCGGTGTAATTAGAGAATTTTGCACCGTGGTAATACATACCACTGAGCCAAATAAAGATAATGCCCAAATGCCCAAAATGAGCAGAGAAGATCTTACGAGCAGTATCTTCTTCGGTTGTGAAACTGTCAAAGTCATGCACATTGGCATGAAGATCCCAAATCCATGTGGTTGTCTTTGGTCCCTTCTTTAAGGTGCGATCGAAGTGACCAGGTTGTCCCCACTTCTCGAAAGAAGTTGGCACTACGTCACGATCAACCAGTACCTTTACCTCTGTGTCTGGCTTTTGAGGAGTCATTGTCATGTAAATTTTCCTCTCTCAGACTGTTAAGACAAAGTAGATTAAACGATTTAGGCGAGATCTCTCATAGGGCAGAATCTATGAATGAAATAAGAACAGCTTTACAAGAGCATCCGCGCCTCGATAGACGTAATTATAGATTTAGGTTTGTGACTCGGCTGAAAATTTGTAACAATTGTTTAGAATGGCGGAAGTTTGCTCAGTTCCTTACTCTGCGATAAATTAGCCATGCATACCTAAGGGGTTAGATACATAAGTTAGATATTTTTCTTAACAAAAATTTACTTTCACACAGATAACTTCGACACAAGCCAACTCCCCCACAAAGCGATCGCCCCTTTATAAAAATAGGATTACGATAAAAATAGTACGATAAAAATAGTACGGTAGGTAAGTGGGAAACTCAGTGCTTTAGCGCTGAGAGGGAAACGAGCGTTGCCATTTATTGCCTTTAATCTTTTTATGCGATAATGTCTATGGTCACTGACCCATCCGCGACGATGGATTCAGACAGCCTAACGAGTGAAGTTCAGTAAAACTGGCGGCGCAGACAAATTGGTAGACCAGAAAAAGAGGATAGGGCAATGGCAAACATCCCTAAAATCAAAACAATATAAGAATTCCCTTTAGGTTTTCGACACATAAAAACCGCAGGGCTTGCGGGGATGGTCTGTGGAGCGAACGTAAGACCAAAAAGCTCCTTGAGGGTAGAGGCAGTTGCGAAACACCAGTAATGGGAAGAAACAGAAACCTAAGTCGTGAGTCTTAGGTTTCTCAGTCGCGTTACTCGCTGAGAGGATGTCAACACGATGCTTGTCTAGCCATTCTGTAATAAAGATGCCGCCCAAAAACTAACAGGCTATCGTAAACGCGACTTCATGGCAAAGGTTGCCGAGGGTTACTTTGCAGGATCGGCGCGTAAAGCCGAAACAGTATTTGGATGGAGTCGGAAGAGCGTGCAACTAGGACTGCATGAAAGGCGGACAGGGCTAAGATGTGTTGATAATTATGGAGCAAGAGGGAGACACAAAAGCGAAATAAAGTTACCAAATTTAACAGAAGATATAAGCGCAATGGTGGATATGAAATCCCAAGTAGATCCCAAATTTGAATCGATATTTTTGTACGCGGGGGTTAGTGCCAGAAGGGTAAGAGAGGAGTTTGTTTTTGTTTCCCAACAGGTCTATTAACTAAGAAGCAGATTTATCGCCTGAAGTAAGTAATAACTTGAGCTTGAGATCGATTAAATTAATATCGGCAAGTCCAATTTGGACATCACCTTCGAGGACGATGCCTGTACTGATGAGGCGATCGAGTAATTCCAAAATTGATGACTCACTAGAGGATTGGTCAGGATAATATGCGCCGCGCCGAGGTAGCAATTTGCCAAACTCACCAAGATCAAGATTAAGATCTTCGGGATCAATTTCTAAAACCTCACACAGATTAAAAATCTGCTTTTCTAAGGCTTGTAAACTATCGGCAGCCCTCTCAATTTCTGACTCCGTTAACTTTTCCGCATCCATCCGCCGAATTACCTGTGCTTCCATTAATTGGCGCAACAATTCCACCAAGGTTAAAATTAATGGTGCGAGTCCAGATTTTTTAGGCTTAACGATCAAACTATCATTCAAACTAGCATTACTATCGGTCATTCAGGCTTTCCATAGATTTCATAAACACACTCTAGAATTTATCGGCGGAAATCGTAGAAATTTAATCTGCCATAGCCGAGAAACTGTTTATTAGGGCGATCGCCATCGGGAGATGCCGATACGCTAAATAAATACACCCCATCATAGCGAGGGTTGCGAAATGGTCTTAAGCCAAGGATCAATTGGCGATTAAGATCACTATTTGCAGGAATCGGGGGATCAAAGGTAACTACGATTTTCTTTTGCGGTTGGTCTGGATTTTGAATAAGCTCAGCTTTGCCAGAAATTGCTACGCGATCGCCCGATTCTGGCTGAAAATAAGCAATCGTCTCATTCAAATTAAAGTCAATCGATTCAAAACCTTCTGTTTGCAAGATTTCTAGACTTTGCAAGTTTGCGCCCATGTTTTTGGGTAAGGCGATCGCAAAATAATAGGTAGCATTCCTCGCATAAACATAATTTACCGTTGACTCAGCCTCTAAAAAAGTTGGCAAATTCACAAAATAATTCTTGCCATCGCGTAGCTGTACCGCCCCTGCGGTAGGAATTAGCAGATTAGCAATCATATTTGATGAATTTACAGGTTTTATAGATACTTTCGATGTTTTTGAGTGGTAATTTTCATCATTAAACGTAAAAATTGGCAATCCTAAGATTGGCAACAATGCGATCGCTATCATAACTTTTTTATGCATAAACATGTACCATTTTGCTAGCATTGTAGGAATAGCTACTTTTTTCGCGGCGATCGGCTTCTCCCAAGCCTGACTATCTCAATTAAATGCTATCTCATTAAGATAGAGGTATCTACTGTGGTTTCTTCCCCCCCAACATCATCGAATGCCGTACTAAATCTTGAAGGTGCGCTTTCATCTAGTATAGATTCAGCAAGCACAATTTCTGACAGTACCACAGACAATATTCGTTCCATGATTGCTATTCTCGATTTTGGTTCTCAATACTCGGAGTTAATTGCTCGACGTATCCGTGAGACACAGGTTTATTCTGAAGTTTTATCCTACAACACACCATCCGAAGATCTGCTGAAACTAAATCTTAAAGGCATTATCTTATCAGGTGGTCCAAATTCTGTTTATGACGAGGGCGCACCACAATGCGATCCGAAGATTTTTGATTTGGGCATTCCCATTCTGGGGGTTTGCTATGGAATGCAGCTAATGGCAAAACAACTCGGCGGTAATGTCGAGCGAGCCGATCGCGGGGAATATGGCAAAGCAGAATTACAAATTGATGATCCCACTGATTTACTGACTAACGTAGATACGGGGGTTACTATGTGGATGAGTCATGGCGACTCCGTGGTCGATCTGCCCAAGGGATTTGAAATCTTAGCCCATACTGCAAATACTCCCTGTGCGGCGATCGCTGACCATAACAAAAAGCTGTACGGCGTGCAGTTCCATCCTGAAGTCGTCCATTCCGCAGGCGGCATGGCGATGATTCGCAATTTTGTCTATCATATTTGCCAATGTGAACCAAGTTGGACAACTGATGCGTTTATCGAAAGAGCGATTCGCGAAATCCGTGTTCAAGTTGGTGGTAAACGGGTATTACTAGCTCTATCGGGTGGTGTGGACTCTTCCACACTTGCCTTTTTACTACATAAAGCGATCGGCGATCAACTCACTTGTATGTTTATCGATCAAGGCTTCATGCGGAAGCTAGAACCCGAACGCCTCGTCAAACTTTTTGAAGAGCAGTTCCATATTCATGTTGAGTATGTCAATGCTCGCGAAAGATTCCTTGAAAAGGTAAAAGGAATTACCGATCCCGAACAGAAACGGAAGATTATCGGTGCTGAGTTTATCAATGTATTTGAATCAGAATCAAAGCGTTTAGGACCCTTTGATTTTCTCGCTCAAGGGACTCTCTATCCTGATGTAATCGAGTCGGCAGATACTAACGTTGATCCTTCCACTGGTAAACGGGTTGCAGTCAAAATCAAGAGTCATCATAACGTTGGCGGTTTACCTGAAGATCTGCGCTTTACTCTCGTAGAACCACTTCGCAAACTCTTTAAAGATGAAGTGCGTAAAGTCGGTACTGCCCTCGGTCTTCCCGAAGAAATCGTCAAGCGTCAGCCCTTCCCTGGTCCTGGATTAGCGATTCGGATTATTGGTGAAATTACTAGCGAGAGATTGAATACCTTACGCGATGCTGATTTAATTGTGCGTCAAGAAGTCAATCGCGCAGGTCAATATAATAATCTTTGGCAAGCCTTTGCGGTGCTATTACCAACGGTTCGCAGTGTGGGCGTAATGGGTGATAAGCGCACCTATTCCCATCCTGTGGTTTTGCGTCTAGTTAGTAGTGAAGATGGCATGACGGCTGATTGGGCAAGGGTTCCCTACGAGCTATTGGAAATCATTTCCAATCGCATTGTCAATGAAGTAGAAGGCATCAATCGCGTGGTGCTAGATATCACGTCTAAGCCCCCTGGCACGATCGAATGGGAATAAATTAAAGCCAAAAGGTCGTGCAAAGCACGACCTCTTGATTATTTGAGACCATTACGCAAAGTATTTGCTGATTTTTGGCTATCCTACAGCGCTTTTCGCTCAAACGAACCACAAGAAATTTTTTAAAAGTATTGCAAAGCAATACTTTTAAAAAATTTCTTGGTTCGGGTTTGAGTGAAAAGCGCTGTAACAAGACTAATGACAGCTATACTATGCAAAATTCTTTAACTCTTCAAAATATTTCTGAGTAATCTATCTATGGGCGATCGCGCTAAAGATCCGCAATATGCTGTAAATGTCACGAATACAAGCGAAGTCATTGTTAATATCACCAATGATAATGTGTCACGGCGAGCGCGGGTGCGTGAACACGTTAACCCCCTAGCTAAAAAATACAGCGTGGCGATCGCGCCACCAGTCTGGACAGAAGTTTATACCGATTGCTCAAAGCCGTTAAGTCTGGACATTGGCTCGGCAAGGGGACGTTATATTTTGCAAATGGCGCAGCTTAAGCCCGATTGGAATTTTTTGGGTTTAGAAATTCGGGAACCGCTAGTCGATCGCTGTAATGAAGTGCGCGATGAACTAGATTTAAAAAATCTGCATTATATTTTTTGCAATGCCAATGTGTCACTAGCTGGACTATTAACTAAAGGCTCATTGCATGAAGTCACCATTCAATTTCCCGATCCTTGGTTTAAACGTCGCCAACAAAAGCGCCGAGCCGTTCAACCCGAATTAGTGACAACTTTAGCCGAGTTATTAGTTCCCAATGCCGATATATTCTTGCAGTCCGATGTGTTGGAAGTAGCTGAAGATATGCGTCAACATTTCGATGCAAATGAGAATTTTATTAATCTTGCGGGAGCAGGCAACTTTGCCGATAATTCGATTTTCCCTGAACATATTCCCACCGAGCGCGAAAGTTCAGTAATATCGCAAGGTTTACCCGTTTATCGTGCTTATTTCAAACGTAAATAGGTTTCATATTTCAATGGAATTACTATTCAAATTTATACTTGTTTAATTGCTTGTATTTTATTAGAGTTAGTAGAGATACCAAAAGAGTTTGGTTATGAGATGTTAGATAAGTTACGATATTTACAAGCTTTTATCTGTGAACATATTAGTTATCTAGATTGGCTTAGGGGAATAATGATTTTAAGCTGAAATCATGGTTTTCATAGGTGTAGTGTATCCATTTTTAGTGTTTCTTCATTTTTGATTCAACATTTCTGAATTATAGCCTTAGCCATTCTCGTTAGGACATAAAACCCGAATAGTGAAAGGCGGCGCGTTGCGCCGCCTTTCACTATTCGGGTTTTGATTTGTCCTAATGCAGGTGACTACGACTATGTTGCAAGAAAATACAAGAAAAACACAAGAAAGAGTTTTATTTTTTTAAATAACACTTCTAGTATCTTATAATTAAATATATTAAAGACAATCATGAATTTGATAATCTTTCAATTTCCAAACTATAGGATTAAATACCTATTAGGCTATCAGGCTAAAGTTTAGCTGTTGAGTGGGCATGGGGTGATCTCATTACTTCTTGATTACAAATAGCAAATAGTGAATTGCAGGCTGGGATGTGTGATCAGAAATTGAAACTGTAACCAATAATATTGTTTTTAATAGGGAATGATCTGATTTTTGAAATTTTATTTCTGAGGTAGTTATGCGTCCAGAACTTGGTGAATTTAGCAGCATTGTCTGTTTCAAAGCTGTGGTTGTAGGTACAGAAGAAGCTCTAGGAGAAAAAGCCGCCGCGATCGCTCTTATCTCTGCTGGTCGTAATCGCGGTAGGCAAATTGCAGAACAGCTTGGGATTAAGGGAACTAGTGATTCCTGTGCCGATCTGGTTCCTTTACTCCAGAAAGCTTTGGGCAAAGATGGTACAAGGCTGTGCATTATAGATAAGATTGAAGAACTCAATGATGTAATTACTGTTTACTGTCGAGAAACAATTTGTTCAGCAGGAGAGCCTGAAGGTTCTCCGCGCAAACTGACATTTACTCTAGGAGCGATCCAAGGTGTATTAGAACAGGCTTTCGGCAAACGTTTACACGGCAAACAAACAGAATCAGTTCTACGCGGTAGCTCCCATGATGTTGTTGCCTTTGAAGTAATTGGCTAGTCTAGATATTCCAAAACCTTGGAAGAAATAGCAGTGCAAATCCCTAATAAAGATGATTGACAATCATTTCTAGGCTTCACTTCTTTTAGCTTATTTCCTAACAAGCTAAATCAATCAATCAATCAATCAATCAATAAGATGAGAAAACAATGGGTATTAATGTTGCGAAACTAGAAAGCATTTTGCAAAATCTAGTCACAAGTACGAGTGATGTGCAAGGAGCGGCGCTCGTATCTCCCGATGGATTACCCCTAGCCTCGACATTGCCTAGTGGTATGGATGAAGAGAGGGTGTCCGCCATGTCCGCCGCGATGCTATCTCTTGGCGAGCGCATTGGTAATGAACTTGCTAGGGGAGTGATCGATCGCTTGTATGTAGAAGGCGACAAGGGCTATGGCATTTTAACCAGTTGTGGTGAAGAAGCCGTGTTACTTGTACTTGCTAGTAAGGCTGCCAAGCAAGGTTTATTGATGTTGGAGATCAAGCGTGTTACGGGTGATCTCAAAGCGGCTCTTGCTTAGCCTGCTATAGAATAGCAACACAAAAGGGCTAACAAAAATTCTGATTTCATCCAAAAGTTACATGGAGCATCTATGACTCTCGATCCTCAAGTCTTTATGACAACGATGGAAAAACGCATTTCTTTTTCCGCAGCAGATAAAGCTTTGCTAAAGTCAAATGCCACATGGGGTAGGTCGATCGCTTTACAAATGGCAGGAGTGTTCTATGCCTATCTCGCCCGCGATCCAGAAATGAATGAAATCCTTAATGCTAAAGAAGGTCGAATGCATCGCCTAAATGAAACCTTCATCGAGTGGTTTGGTGAAATGTTTACAGGCATGGATGATTGGGGAAATGCCTATGCAAACCGTCGTTGGCGGATTGGACTAGTCCATGTTCAGATTGGCATTGGACCTCAACATGTAGTGCCAGCCATGGCAACAGTTGTCAATGAGGTGGGGCATCAGCTTAAAGCGGCTGGGCTCTCTGATGAAGTAAGGGAAGCACTGGGCAAAATTTGCATGATTGATCTCGCATTTATTGAGCAAGCCTATGTTGAAGTATCTTCGCAAGCGGTCTTACGCGAAACAGGATGGACAGAAGGACTATTTAAACGCATGATTTCTACGGGTGCGGCAAGCATGAAATAGCGATCGTGAGCGATCGCGTCTCTAGGAAATCAATCTACAAAAACAATCGACAGAGAGTTAGTATAGGTGGTGCAAAACGCCTCCCCTGCTAAACTTCAAACAATCAATAAAAGGAGAAAACAATGGGTATTAATGTTGCGAAACTAGAAAGCATTTTGCAAAATCTAGTCACAAGTACGAGTGATGTGCAAGGAGCGGCGCTCGTATCTCCCGATGGATTACCCCTAGCCTCGACATTGCCTAGTGGTATGGATGAAGAGAGGGTGTCCGCCATGTCCGCCGCGATGCTATCTCTTGGCGAGCGCATTGGTAATGAACTTGCTAGGGGAGTGATCGATCGCTTGTATGTAGAAGGCGACAAGGGCTATGGCATTTTAACCAGTTGTGGTGAAGAAGCCGTGTTACTCGTACTTGCTAGTAAGGCTGCTAAGCAAGGTTTATTGATGTTGGAGATCAAGCGTGTTACGGGTGATCTCAAAGCGGCTCTTGCTTAACCTGCTATAGAATATTCCCCTATACAGCCTATTGAGGTTTTATGTATTGATAAATTTTGAGAAAGATTGCTTAGCAATCTTTCTCAAAATTTATCTGGGTTTCAAGAAAGCGTAAAGCGCAGTCACGGTGATGTTGACGGGATGAGATGACAGAAATCTATGGAAATTATGCGTTTGGTTGTGGCTGGTACAGTTGGAGCGGGGAAATCAACTTTTATTCGGACTGTGAGCGAAATTGAGGTCGTCGATACCGATCGCCTTGCTACGGATGAAACAGCAGAAATAAAACATAAAACCACCGTAGCCATGGACTTTGGGCGATTGACCTTCGGTCCAGATATGGCTCTACATATTTATGGAACTCCTGGCCAGCAACGCTTTGACTTTATGTGGGATATTCTCATTCGTAAAGCCCATGCGTTTATTTTGCTGGTGGCCGCCCATCGCCCCCATGAGTTTCGCTATGCGCGGCGAATTCTGAGCTATTTAAATCGGCGAGTTAAAATTCCTTATATTATTGGTATTACCCACATGGACTGTGAAGGTGCATGGTCAAGTGAGAATATCAAACTGGCATTAGGTTTTGTCGATTCTAAAAGTCAACCACCTGTGGTTATTTTGAATGCCGATGATCGAGATACGGTTGTTCAAGCGATCATTGAGTTGGTGCAATACTATATGTCTATGAGATAGTCCGAAAGAAATATCGTTATGGCAATTACAGGCTCTTTATCCGAGTTTTCCCTCCCAGAGATATTCCAGTTTTTAGATCAGGGACAAAAAACTGGAATATTAACAATTAGAGATCCGCAAGATGTAAAGACAGGCAAGCCATTTTTACGCCATATTTGGCTGATGAATGGAAGGGTTGTGGCAGCAGGCGATCGCCTAGATAATCGTGGCTTAGCAAGGTTAATTGAGCAAAGAGGATGGATCACCGAAGCTAATCGTCAAGAAGTTGAGCGCTTAATTCAAGAAAATGTCCCTTTAGGGCTTAACCTCAAGTCCTTAGGAATATTGCAACCCGATCAACTCAAATTACTGTTTAGTGTGCAGGTGTTAAGGCAAGTCTGTTCATTATTTCAAGTGGAGACAGGTCAATTTCGGTTTGAGGCAAATATTAATCTGCCTAAGGCGGAGATGACAGGGCTAAGTTTGCCTGCGACGGAAACCACTTTAATGGGATTACGCAGTCTCAAAGACTGGCAGGTGTTACAAAGCAAGCTGCCCGATCCCAACTCGACATTGTTTAAACTTACGGCGGATCAACCCCATTTACGTCTGGATGCGAGTGAGACTCAAGTATGGCAACTTGGAAATGGTTCCATGCATCTCAAAAAAATGGCAGAACACTTGCAAATGTCTGTGCCCAAAATTCAACAAATAGCCTTCCGTTTGATCGTAGTGGGATTAGTGGAAGAAGTTCCTGATATTGACATGGGTATGGCAAACAATAGTGACGATACGCTATCTGTAGATGGTGATACTAGTGGTCAGTTAGTCAGTTCTTCAGCACGCACCGAGGTTAGTAATTCCTTTTTGCAAAGTCTAGTCGGATTTTTGCAACACAAGGTTTAATCAGCGATCGCTGAGAGTGGTAATAAAAAAGGGCGGCGCGAAGTGCCACCCTTTTTTATTATCTGTGGCGCACGCTGCGCGTGCGCCACAGTTTTTTAATTATGCCTAGCTACTTAGTACTACACTTGATAAAGAAAGTTTTGGGTAAGGCATTGTCACTTAAAGGCAAAAGTATCGCGATTACGGGTGCTTCAGGCACGATGGGCCGGGCGTTGGTGGCTGAACTGAGCAAACGCGAGGCTCAGATCATTGCATTAACTAGTTCACCTGATGTCAGCTTTGGATCTGATCAAAAAGTGGAAGTACTGACATGGCAGATTGGGCAGGAAATGGAACTGCGCGATCGCCTAAAAAATGTAGATATTTTGATTCTCAATCATGGCATTAATGTATTGGGAGCTAGGGATTCGGAATCTATTTATAAATCCTATGAGGTGAATACTTTTTCGGTTTTCCGTTGGATTGATGTGTTTTTAGGAATAGTTGCCGAATCTAAGGATGCCGCCAGCAAAGAAATTTGGGTAAATACTTCTGAGGCTGAGGTCAATCCTGCCTTGAGTCCTTTATACGAACTCTCAAAACGGGCGATCGGTGATTTGGTGACATTGCGCCGCCTCGATCGCCCTTGCACCATTCGCAAACTGATTTTAGGCCCTTTTAAAAGTGAGCTTAATCCCTATGGGGTGATGTCGGGTCGTTTTGTGGCTTGGGCGATCGCCTTTTTAGCAGAATTAGGGCTTCACGATATTATCGTCACGATTAATCCGATTACCTTTATTACTTATCCTGTCAAAGAATTTTGGCGATCGCTATATTTTCGATTATTCTCTCGCCGTAACTCCTAGAATTGATCCTATGAATCCTCTATTGCAAACAGAAATTTATCAGTTTATTCGTGAAATTGGTCAAAAAGCGATTCGTCTAAGGGAAGCAGGTTTTCAAGTCGATGAGAAGGGCTTTGATGATTATGTAACCAATGTCGATCGCGATCTCGATTATCTACTTAGCCAAAAATTTCAAGCATGGTTTCCCGATGACGTGGTGATTAGTGAAGAAAACTCGCGATCGCAGGAACTATGGCAACAGTATTCTGAGGCAAATCAAAAATATTGGTTTATCGATCCCATTGATGGCACGGATGACTTTATTCATGGGCGAGAATTTTATTCGGTGATGGTCGGTATGCTAGAAGCATTTCAGCCTGTACTGGGTTGGATCTACGCACCGAAAAGCGATCTTTTATATTTTGGCGGCACTGCCATTAATGGTCTGTTCACCGTCACCAATGGTAATGTCCCTGAAGTTCTCTATGCTTGCCCGCCCATTGGCGCAAGCGGCGATCGCGTGATTGTCAGCAAAAAAGATGATCTTGCCTATGGTAATGCCATTCGCGCCGCCGTTCCTAATGTGGATTTCTATAGCCTTGGTAGTTTCGGTTTGAAAGTAATGGAAGTTGTCCAAGGTCGGGCAAGTGCCTATATTTATCTCAATCGGCGCGTTAAACTCTGGGATACGGTGGGTCCTTTGGCGATCGCTAAAGCCGCAGGGCTGGTTTGTTGCGATCTATCAGGTCGAGAAATTGGATTTGGCTATGACGATATTCATCCTGAAAAGCTGACTCACCATCAACTAATCGTGATTGGCTGGTCAAAATTTATCGATCAATATCTGGCGGCGATCGCCCAAGAACTTGATACCAATACAAAACTTCGCATTTTTCTATAGCGATCGCCACTCTCATTAGTTTCGGCGCGAAGCGTCGCAACTAACTAAAAAAGCCCAAGAAGCTTACTTAGCAAGCTTCTTGGGCTTTTTTTAGTACATAAAATCTTGCGAAGCAAGACTTTTACTACTAGTAACAAGAAAAAATTAAAGCAAGCCAGTATTTGTATTTGGCTTACCTGTAGCTAGTTCAACCTTAATAATCTTGCCACCCATTTTCATAATGCGTTGCTGCTCCGCGAACCAGTTGTCATAGGACACTAGCTTCGTGAAATAGGTATTTTGCAATTCTCGTTGGGTACGAATACGAGTTTGGCTAGGTACAACAGCAGTGATTTTAAAACTCCGCATAGCGGCAATCTCCTTCAGAGCCAGTGATATTAAAAATAGATTACAAAGACAGATTTTAGCGTCATTTAATAAGCGTTGGCGGCGACATAGGAAGCCAAAGCCACCCATCGCCGCCGCCTTGTACATATTAATTAAATTAATTAGAAATTAAATTAAGAAATAAATCGCAACAAACGCCATATCAGCAATTAGCTTAAGCCAGAGCTGATGTAGTCAAGGTAAATACCCAATTCCTTACCAGCGTCAGAACCAACGATGCTAGCAGCAACTTCCTTGATCGCTTGAATTGCTTGAATGGTGGAAACTACAGGTACTCCAAGAGAGCTGTAGGTTTCTTTCAAGCCGTTAAGTACGCGCTCATCAAGAATAGATGCATCGCCAGCAAGCATTGCATAGGTTGCATAGCGGAGGTAGTAGTCGAGGTCGCGGATGCAAGCTGCATAGCGACGGGTGGTGTACATGTTGCCGCCGGGACGGGTGACATCAGAGTACAACAAGGACTTAGCAACAGCTTCTTTAACGATGGTTGCAGAGTTAGCAGCGATCGCTTGAGATGCACGAACGCGAAGTTCGCCAGTTGCGAAGTAGTTCTTTAGCTTTTCCAAAGAAGCTGCATCAAGGTACTTGCCTTGAACGTCGGCGGAATTGATAACCGAGGTAATTGCGTCTTGTGCCATTTTTATATGTTTTTTTTTAGGTTTGCAATTAATTTTTGAATTTAGAAATTAAGAAATTTGAATTGTCTTAAAACAAGCTATAAGTCATTTTTATAGAATAGGTTTTAAAACAAAACAAGAATCGTCTTACTGCAATGCACCGATTACATAATCGAAGTAGTAACCAGCTTCTGCCGCATCTTCACCAGATAGTAAAGATGATGCTGCATTCTTCAGACCGCGCACACCTTCAGAAACGGCTCCGATAGGAGTACCGAGAGATCCGTACATTTCTTTAACGCCAACTAGACCAATTTCTTCGATTGGGGTTACATCACCAGATACAACTCCGTAAGTTACGAGGCGGAGATAGTAGTCAAGGTCACGCAAGCAAGTTGCGGTTAGCTGTTCACCGTAGGCATTTCCACCAGGAGAAACAACATCAGGACGCTTTTGGAAAAGTTGATCGCCAGCTTGCTTAACAATGCGCTCGCGGGATTCAGTCAAAGTTTGGGCAATGCGAAGACGACGCTCACCAGAGGTTACAAAGCTCTTAATGCGATCTAGTTCCCCAGGGCTGAGGTAACGTGCTTCAGCATCTGCATTCACGATGGACTTCGTGACTACGCTCATTTAATTTTTCTCCAATCAAAAATGTGAATAAAAACGATTGATGTGATGCCGTACCATGCAGATTGCCTTTTACTTTAGAAAAATCCTAGGGAAATTACTAAAGTTGTTTAAAGGGTTCTCTGACATGGAGGGTTTCTTTGTCAAAGCAATGATTACCAGAACATTTTGAATCATTGCGTTGTCCACAAGCTTTTCTTCATCACACTTCTTAACATTTGCTATGTTAGCATTAGTGTTCAAAAACAAGATCAATTGGTTTGAAAGTGTTGTTATCAAAAGGTTTTAGCTTCTGACAGCAATTATGAAATTGCGAGCGTAAATTTTTTGTTTTTGGTGAACCTGACGCTCAAAGCGATCGCAAAGCAATGGCTCCTATAGAAAAGCGCCCCACGGGGACGCTTTTTTATAGCTATAACAAAAAGTCGGACATTGCTCCTGCGATGCGGTTGAGATAGGGGGATGGATCGAGAGCTAACCAGCCATCACCCGAAGGAACCATGATTTCAAAGTGTAAATGGGGCCCTGTTGAGCGCCCTGTCGAACCAACAATACCGATTTGCTGACCTTGAGCGATCTGCTGACCTTGGGATACATAAATAGCTTCTAAATGGGCGTAGCGTGTGCCTGTAGAGCCATGATCTAACTCAATTAGATTGCCATAGCCATCGCCCCAACCTGCAAAATCAACCTGTCCTGCTTTGGCAGCAAGTACAGGGGTTCCGAAGGGTGCGCCGAGGTCGATACCGCTATGAAATGACCAAATTGCGGTGACGGGGTTGATCCGCCAGCCATAGCCAGAAGTAACGGGAACGGGGTATGGCAATGGATATCCCCCCGTTTGCATGATCACAGTGGGATTGTCGGAACCTCTAGAGGCGATCGCAGGATTGAAGGGAATAGGATCGGGTTTCCAGATTGCCCCAGGCACAAAGACAACCTTGGGCTTTTGTTGGCAGCCATTGCGCTCGAAGAGGACATCGGCCCGAATATTATATTTTTTGGCGACGGTGGTGTAATTTTCTTCGTTCTTGAAGCGATAGGTCAAGCCGTCCAGAGGCGGGATTGATAGGGTTTGCCCCACATTGACGCTACCATTACGCACTTCGGGGTTTAGCCCCATTAAGGTTGCCGTTTTGAGATTATATTGTTTGGCGATCGCCTCCAGAGTCTCGCCTTGCTTAACTTTGTGCTGGGTGAGATCATCAAGGGTCGGTTTGCCACATAGTTCTTCTGCTTCCTTGGCGTTGGACTCATCGGCGGGAGTAGTGGGCTTAGATACGGTGGCAAGAGCAGGTAGGGGCAATAAACTGGCGATCGCGATCACGAAAAGAGAAATTTTCCAAGCAGGCTTCATGGACTGTTACTTAGCAATATGGTTAAGGTTAATTAATTAAGTTCGGAATTAAACAAAAAGCAACAAAATATGAAGAATTATTATAAAAATCTTCACAAAGAAAATGCATAGTTATTTTTGCAGCGATCGCGCCTTATGAATACCGCCAATCTGGTGAGTTAAGAACTTGTCATTTGATGAATAACCATTTTTTTGTGACCCTGTAAAGTCGTGTCACAAAAAATCTGGTTATTTTTAGGTTTGCGGCTAGGTTTGATAACTGCGATATATTTTTTAAGTATTGCTCAGGCATTATAGCGATCGGCAAAGCCCAAATTAGAGTTGCGGCGCAACTCTAATTTGGATTTCACAAAATATATCGGATTTATTTTTTATGACTAATATGCATCCTTTGTTGCCCAACGACATCAGTAAAGATCAGTTACAGACATTTTTAGATATTGCGACTGAGGCAGCTTGTGCAGGCGGTGCAGTACTCACATCCTACATCGGAAATCTGCAAGAGCAGGAAATTGAGGAAAAACGTCCGGGGGATTTAGTTACAGTTGCCGATAAAGAATCGGAAGCGAAGGTTCTATCAATTTTGCAACGCCATTTTCCTGATCATGGCATTTTGGCGGAAGAGTCAGGAGTTTTAGGCAATAGTGAGAGCCGATATCTGTGGGCGATCGATCCCCTTGATGGAACAACTAATTTTGCTCATCAATATCCATTCTCATCGGTATCGATCGCCTTGTTAATCGATGGATTTCCTTCCGTTGGTGCAATTTATGACCCCTTTCGCAATGAAATTTTTCGGGCTGCCACAGGTTTAGGCGCAACCCGTAATCGTGTACCAATTCATGTTTCTAAAACGACAGAACTCAGTCGCAGTCTATTAGTAACAGGCTTTGCCTACGATCGCACCCTCGTTGAAGACAATAACTATGCCGAGTTTTGCCATTTCACTCACCTCACTCAAGGCGTGAGGCGTGGTGGTTCCGCTGCGATGGATTTGGCTTATGTCGCCTGTGGTCGTTTAGATGGCTATTGGGAGCGTGGCTTATCGCTGTGGGACTTAGCGGCTGGGGTGGTAGTGGTGCGCGAGGCAGGTGGCATTGTTACTGCTTACGATGGTAGTGAACATATTCCTAAATCAGGCAGATTATTAGCAACTAATGGTCATTTACATCAGCAAATGATTGATGAATTAGCGCTGATTAAGCCTTTACCCTTTAAGTTTCCCTTTGGGCGTTAGCGAAAAGAAATTAATCTGATTATTTTTGATTTAATTCATATTATAATAATTTTATGAGTTATAATTAGAGCAAATCAGATTTTCTGTCGCCAATATTTTTAGGTAAAGATTTGTGGGAATAATTAATAGCGAAAAAAAACGAGCGCTCACTATTTGGAATTACCAGTGTTTTACTGTTTTCTTTGATTTCTAGTATGGTAACTTTTGGTCAAAATTCAGATAGCTACGCCGAACCATACCGAAGCAATAGATATCAAAATAGCTATCAAGAGCTAGAGAGATACTATGCCTGTTTTATGATTCTATCTGATGGGACTTTTGTATCCCTCAATCCTCTGTGTAATGTTCTCGAACCTTCAGCGCAGGTAAGTACAAATTCTAAGCCGCCCGTTTACTCCACTTTTTCGACTGGAAGGTTTAGAGCCTATTATTTCAATGACAGTAATGGCAAGCCTGTCACGTCTTACAAAAATAATAATCGCTGAAGAAGTTGATCTTCCTAACTTTTGTATGGCGATCACCATTTGTGTTAGTGCAAAATCTTGTAATTTGTACTAACGCAAATGGCGATTGCTATGATATTTAGATGTGATATTTAAGATGTGAAGCTATGACTTTTGAAGAAATGCAAGCGTTGATTGCGGATATGCTGGCAGTCCAAAGAGAATTACAGGAAAGCCAGTTGCGATATCAAGAAAGCCAATTACGCGATCACGAGGACACTAATCGAAATCGCGAAGATATTTTGCTTTTAATTGAGCAAACTAAACAACTGTCGGCAGTACAGAGAAGCATCCAAGAAGATCAAATTCGCGATCGCCAAGACATAGAACTAATGTTAGAAAATGCTAAAAAGCAAGAAAGATTAATTGATCGCCTGATTGGTTACAGCCTTTCCTATGAGTCTGATAAATTGGACTTAGAGCAAAGAATGACTGAGTTAGAACGCAAAAGGGCTGAGAGAGATAGATGAGTAAGTCCAATCGATTCTTATTATCAGACGGGGCAGATGTATAAAAAAGATAAGCCATAAACTTAGTTACAAGTTACATTCTCTGCATGAGGTAGCATAGACAATCTTGGCGAACAATATCGGTATCGAGAGTTAGCATTGATGGCATCGCTGCAACTTTTAATTTAATTTCGCCGTTTTCGATTTGAAAAAAGCGATCGCTTTTTTCTTCACCATCTTCACTCATGGCTGACAAATAGGCGCGATCGGTTTTAGCTTTACCAAAGTTTGCCCCAATTGGTAATTCGCAAAAATTGAGGCAATCCATTCCGTTGGGAAAAGTGATGTCATCGTGAGGATTACCATCAAAACTGAAATTAATTTCTTCAGGGACTTTGACGATCGCCACAGTGTGAAATAAATTGATGTCGGCGATCGCGGAATCTGGCAAATTTGCAAAGCTTTCTAAATTTAAACAGGTCTCTACATATGCCAAGGCGTGGGCTGTGCCTTCAGGTAGATCGGGCTGTCCGCATTCCACGACAATGGAGGGGCAGAAATGTCCAAAGGCAAAGGACTGTACTGTTTTGGGACTGGTGTAATAAACAACGGTTTTGCTAAATAATCTCGCCAGTTTGCGAAAATCTTTTTCTAAATGCGTAATGCAGCCGTAATGAGGATTCCGACCCGTATTATTATGCACATCGATACTGGCAAATACCCCACGCGATCGCATTTCGTTTATTACCTGTTGCGCCATGTGATGCTCTGGCGAATCCCCTGTTTGCCAGATGCGATTATAGTCAGGTTGATTTGGCAAATGTCTGAGGCGATATCTGGCTGCTGAAATATTACCGATAAATATAGACAGCGATCTCGGCAAGCTTTGATTTTGGATAGGATTTTGATACTTGCGAAGTAATTCGCGCATAGCTAACCAACTCGTTGTTTCATTGCCATGCAACAAAATTGAAACAAATAACGGTGGCTGGCGATCGCCTTGTAAATGAATTAATGTGGGGCGTTCAAAGATTTTGTAAAGTTGATCAGACTCAAGATCAAGTAAACCTTCAGGCAAGCGATCGCAAATATCCAGCATGGCAAGCAAAAATTAAAAAATATCCAGACCTATATTTAAACTTAAATTAAACTCAAAAGGGAGAGGAGGCGCGATGCGCCTCCTCTCCCTTTTAAAGCAATTTAGGAGTACCAAACGACACTCCTAAATTTAAATGCAGGATAAAAAAATAATTGCACTTAACGAAAAATAAACAAGAATCTAGCTTAATTAAAAATTAGAAATTAAAAACCAAGAATTAAAAATTCGTAATTCGTAATTAAATAATTCGTAATTAGTAAGTTAGACCCATGCTGCGGCTGGTTTCAGCACCAAGATAGACACGGACGCTTAGGAAGTCAGTGGGGCAAGCAGTTTCGCAACGTTTGCAACCAATGCAGTCCTCGGTACGGGGAGAAGAAGCGATTTGAGCCGCTTTGCATCCATCCCAAGGAACCATTTCCAAAACATCACAAGGACAGGCTCGCACGCATTGTGTGCAGCCGATACAGGTGTCATAAATTTTGACTGCATGCGACATATTGCTATTGCTCCAATCAATATATGTACCTATCTCAAAAGAAAAAATAGGTATGGGATGTTTGAAATCAAGTTTATCGTAGTGGTTTACATTCAATGCTCAGATTGTGAGATAACTTAAAACAAATTAATATTTGAGGCAAAAACTAAGCTTTTAGATTAATTTTATTTACTTGTAGTAAAGAACTAACTTTTTGTGGTATGGCTTCGCCGCATCACAAAAAAGTTAGCATTAGGATTTGCTGCGCGGATATTCGGCTAAAACTTGCTTGAGATATTTACCAGTGTAGGATTTCTTGGCTTTAGCCACCTGTTCGGGTGTGCCTTCGGCAATCACCTCACCACCGCGATCGCCTCCTTCTGGTCCCAAATCAATAATCCAATCAGCACAGCGAATCACATCCAGATTATGCTCAATTGTGATGATGCTATTGCCCTTGTCAACGAGGCGCTGCATCACATCCAGCAATTTATGCACATCATAAAAGCTTAAACCCGTAGTCGGCTCATCGATTAAATAGAGGGTTTTGCCCGTGGCGCGTCTCGCTAATTCCGTAGCAAGTTTTACCCGTTGGGCTTCACCGCCTGAGAGCGTGGGCGCAGACTGACCGAGACGCACATAGCCTAAGCCCACATCCACCAGCATTCCCAATTTGGCATGGGCGGAGGGGATATTCTCGAAAAAGTGCATCGCTTCTTCGATGGTCATATCTAGCACATCGGCGATCGTCTTTTCCTTGTACTTAACTTGCAGCGTCTCGCGGTTATACCTTGCGCCTTTGCAGACATCACACTGCACATAGACATCGGGTAAGAAATTCATAGAAATGATGTTTACGCCCTGCCCCGAACAAGCTTCACAGCGTCCACCTTTGACATTAAAGGAAAATTGTCCCGCTTTGTAGCCACGAGTTTTCGCCGCCGTTGTCAGAGCAAAGGTTTCGCGGATCACATCGAATAGCCCTGTATAGGTAGCAGGGTTGGATCGCGGTGTGCGTCCGATCGGGGATTGATCGATGACGATGAATTTATCAAGATGATTCAGTCCCTTAACTTCATCTATACCTTTAGGAACTGGCACTTTACGAGAAAAATTATGTTCGAGGGCATGGTGCAGCAGGTCATTAATTAAAGTAGATTTGCCTGAGCCTGATACGCCTGTGATGCAGACCAATTCGCCCAATGGAATCTTGACATTAATATTTTTGAGATTATTCAAATAAGCATTGCAAATTTCTAAATGTTTGCCATTGCCTTCGCGCCGTTCCGCAGGTGTATAAATTTGCTTTTGTTTGGAAAGATAAGCTCCCGTGAGGGATTCAGGATGTGTCTCAATATCTTTAACGCTACCCTGTGCGACAACTCGCCCACCATGCACGCCTGCTCCTGGTCCAATATCAACGAGATAATCAGCCGCCCGAATGGTTTCTTCGTCATGCTCAACCACGATGAGGGTATTGCCGAGATCCCGCAGTTTGGTTAATGTGGCAAGCAATCGCGAGTTATCTCTTTGATGTAGTCCAATACTCGGTTCGTCCAATACATAGAGAACCCCTGTTAATCCTGAACCGATCTGGGTAGCAAGGCGAATCCGTTGGGCTTCGCCGCCTGAGAGCGACATGGTGGAACGGTCAAGGGTTAGATAATCTAAACCGACATCTAATAAAAATTGCAATCTAGCTTCGATTTCTTGCAATACCCGATCGCCGATTTGTCTTGTGCGTGAATCAAGATCAAGATTTTTGAGACGGTTTAAGCAAGTGCCAATGGGAACGGATACAAACTCAATAATATTAAAGCCGCCAATCCGCACCGCAAGGGATTCAGGCTTGAGGCGCGTACCTTCGCAAGTTGCACAGGGTTGCTCGATCAGATAATTCTCTAGCTTTTGCCGTTGCGATTCACCCGCCTCTTTATACTGCTGTTCCAGAATAGCGATCGCCCCTTCATAGCGTTTGTAATAGCCCTCAGCGCGATCGCGATAAAGGGAATCAGGCTTAATTAAAATCTTCTCCGTTGTGCCATGCAGAATAATATCAATTTGGGCTTGAGAAAGCTGTTCCCAAGGTGTATTAATTTCAAAGCCTGCATATTCACCGACACTAGATAGCAGCGAAATATAGTAGGTATGGGTTTTATCCGCCCAAGGTGCGATCGCGGCATATATGGGCAGAGAGGGATCGGGAACGATCAGTTCGAGATTAAAGGTTTTAATACTTCCCAATCCATGACAGGCAGGACAAGCACCATAGGGAGAATTGAAAGAGAACATACGGGGTGATAGTTCTTCCATTACCGCGCCATGTTCAGGACAAGCAAAGTTTTCAGAAAAAGTCAGAATACTACTTTCTTGCTTAGATTTCTTGCTCCCCTCTCCCTCTGGGAGAGGGGTTGGGGGTGAGGGATTTAAAATCTCTACCATCGCAATCCCTTCCGCACGTTTTAAACAAGTAGCGAGAGAATCGGTTAAACGCTCTTGAATATCATCCTTGCGAACTAGGCGATCGACCACGATTTCAATATCATGGAGTTTATTCTTATCGAGTTCGATATTGTCGCTCAGTTCCCGCACTTCACCATCAATGCGAACTCTGCCAAAACCTTCGGAAGCAAGACTAGCTAACAATTTTTTATGGGTTCCCTTTTTGCCACGAATTACAGGCGCGAGTAATTGGAAGCGCGTGCGATCGCTTAATTCCATAATCGTATCAACCATGTGATCGATACTTTGGGGCGCAATATTGCGATCGCAGATCGGGCAGTGGGGCGAACCAGCGCGACCAAATAATAATCGCAAATAGTCATAGATTTCTGTGACCGTGCCGACTGTCGAGCGCGGATTATGGGAAGTGGATTTTTGATCAATGGAAATCGCAGGGCTTAAGCCCTCGATGTAGTCCACATCAGGCTTATCGACTTGTCCTAAAAATTGCCGCGCATAGGCACTGAGCGATTCCACATAGCGGCGCTGACCTTCGGCAAAAATCGTATCAAAGGCGAGGGATGATTTGCCAGAGCCAGATACACCTGTAAACACGATCAGGCGATCGCGGGGAATTGTCAGGTCAACATTTTTGAGGTTGTGCTGTCTCGCACCTCTAACATGGATGTGGGTATGGTCTGGCATAGGTCAGGGCTAATCATCAAGATTTGTTACTAGTCTAGGTGATCACCGTGATATTTGGCAGATGACAACGCTTTGCGCTCAAACCCGAACCAAGAAATTTTTTGAAAGTGTTGCTTTGCAACACTTTCAAAAAATTTCTTGGTTCGCTTAATCAAAAATTGCTGTATCAAACCGTCAAGGTACTTTTAGCGATGTTCATATGAAATACGATCAGAGGTTCACTTAAGCCTTTTAAATTTGCAGAACTCTGTTTGTATTGATAATTTTCTGTGGCGGCGATCGCCTGTGCATGACTGAGCAATGATTCTGTGAATACGATGTCGTTACCTTGGCTAAGTCCTTCCACTCTGGCGGCAGTATTTACCGTTGTGCCGAAGTAGTCCGATCTGTCATTGAGATTAACGCTAATACAGGCTCCCGCATGAATCCCCACTTTGAGAATGAGATGCTGTTCGGTGGAGGCAAATTGTTGATTAAAATATTGCATGGCTTCTTGCATAGCGATCGCGGCTTTTAGTCCATCCTCAGGTACGGTAAAACTTGCCATAATTGCATCGCCAATGGTTTTAATTACGGCTCCATTGTGGCGATCGACAATTTGAAAGAGAAGATCGAAATGCTGACGCACTAAGCTATAGGCTTGGGAATCTCCCCTTTGAGCATAGAGAGCCGTCGATCCAGCTAAATCTGTGAATAGAAGCGTGACCTGTCGAATTAATAAACTTTCATTAGGCGGTATGGTTTCGCGGGGAAATAGCTCCCGAAAAATCTGCAAAGTTAACAGCCGATGTCCCGAAACCACTCCATACTTAGCATCGATTTGATTCCGAAACTCAGGATCATTGGCTTCCTTAGGTAGCGATCGCAATCTCTCGTCAATACTAAAGGTAACTCGCACCTGTTGATCGGCATCCGACTCATGCTTATGGTGGCAAGCAGGACAAATATGCCATGTTCTTAACTTTCCCAATTGTGTTGCCGCAAAGTCAATTCCCTGACAACAGGGACATTGAATATCCCAATTCAGGGTAACGATTCCTTCTTTCAGGGCAATTACCAGCAGATTCAGGGTTTCACGCTCTGAGAGTTGTAATTGCTCCGCAATCAAGCGCGGGTTGGTGTGATAGAGCGATCGGTGATCGGGATTTTGTAAGAAAGAAAGAAAATTTGACCGTTCGCGATCGCCTATATCATGCTTCGTTAAAGACTTGACGGCTTCAGCGATCACCTTATGGTTACGTTTATCAGAATTAAAAATTTTGAGCATAGTTATATTTCACCTATCGCTGATGCGATGAATTTGATAGTTCACGACCTGATGCGTCTCAATCGTACTTCTCAAAAGTTCTAATATCCATTCGCAAAATGGCTGTGTTATGTTGTGGCGGTTTTCTCCTTACTATGAAATCGTTATTCCATTTATTCGGATCGAGTTCGTAGACTGCAATGATTTTAACCAATGGACATTTAGGATAGCTGCTTTGGATATGGATTATTTTACCAGTCAGATGATAAACTGACTTTATATCTCAACATATATAAGCATATGTCTGTTACTGATTTATTGCCAAATCTTCAAAAATTGTCCCGTGCAGATAAGTTTCTAGTGATGCAGTTTTTGTTGGTTGATTTGTCTAAAGAGGAAGGCGTAGAAAACTTGCTAGAACCTTTTCAGAATGGGGCTGTCTATCCTGTTTGGTCGCCCTATGATAGTCATCAAGCTGCTCACCAGTTAATGCAACTTCTAGAAGAAGATTCTATTAAAGCAGGATAATTATGCTTGACGCTAAAAAGTTCGCGTTTGTTCGGCAGGAAGATCGTTATGGTGTGGTCGATCGCGTTCCATATTTACCATTACGGCTCATCCATAAGGAGTCTGTGCTTGAGGTGTCTGGTTTGTTGGATACTGGTTCAAGCGTGAATGTTTTGCCGTATGATTTAGGCGTGCAACTTGGAGTGATTTGGGAAAATCAAACCACTGAAATTGTTTTGAGTGGAAATCTTGCTTTGCTGAAAGCGCGAGGTTTGGTACTGTCAGCAAAGGTAAGTGATTTTGAGATTGTGCGATTGGCGTTCGCATGGACTCTTTCTAATGAGGTTCCGCTTATTCTTGGGCGTTCAAACTTTTTCTGTGAGTTTGATGTTTGCTTTTATGCTTCACAAGCTTCTTTTGATATTCGTCAAATCGGTAAGTCTCGCAAATAATAAAAGCGATCGACTTTTTCTCCATCACCCTTATCTCTTCCCAAATGCAGATATTGTCTGTGTTAATTTTCTAATCATCACTTTGCTGATAAATACGAATGCGTCCACGTTGAATGATCCAGAGTTTGCCTGTAATATCTTCACGTTCTAATCCATTAATTAGAGTCTGAATCGCATCTGTGAGATCGTCTATAGTTGCTCTAGGAGGTAATCTTAGAACAGCTATTCCTTTATATTGTGAAGGTACATATTGTAGAGGATTGCTAAAGTCTAAGTCGAGAGTAACCAGACAGCGATCTTCTTGTTGGCAAACTTTTATGACGGTGGGATCGGAAGCTGAGGTTAGTCCTTGTTCAAGGACAGTAGAAACATCGTAGCCTGCTTGTTTTAGCTGGTTGATGCCCCTTTGACCAATGTTCTCATCTAGTTTGAATTTCATGCTGATTTCTCGATGGGAATATCAACATAGCGATCGCTTGACATAGCTGCTCCGTAGGCAATACAGGCATAAATATCTTCTGGTTGCAGTTGGGGATAGTCTTCTAGCAATTCAGGGATACTAGTACCGTTAGCTAGAAAATCAAGGATTAGGGATACCCAAATACGATGTCCTCGAATACATGGTTTCCCGAAGCAGATATTTGGGTTAACTGTGATGCGATTGAGAAGTTCTACTCGTTTCATAACTTTTTTTGATTTTAATTAGGTTGTATAAATCGGTAAATCTCGCAAGTAGAAAAAGCGATCGCCTTTTCTCCCATCACTCTTATCTCTTCCCAAATATCTTAGGCTAATGAGAAAACGTCAATGGCGATCGCTCTGACTGGTTTGGCTTGGCTGTGAAGCATAAGGCGAATTTGTTCTGTTGTTTGGCGGCTAAAGGTTTGTTCTCCGCATTGATTGCAAACTTTTGTGGGAATATGCTCGACTAAAACGGGTTTGCCCGAAATATAGAAAATTTCATCAATCAGTTCGTTGTGAATTTCACTTGAACCGCATACATGACATTTATTCATTTTATTTTCTCCTTGTAAATTGAATCCATTGATTAGGATCTACCTTTCATAATGGAACTTACAACTAATAATTGTCACAGCATCTTCATTAATTCTATAAACCAAGCGATGCTCATCAGTAATTCGCCTTGACCAACACCCCTTTAGCTCATATTTAAGCGGCTCAGGTTTACCAATACCACCAAAAGGATTGCGTAAGATGTCATCAATCAAGCCAACAATTTTGCCGTAAACTTTCTTATCTTCCTTTGCCCAGTTATTAAAATCCTGAAACGCTTGCGGCTCAAATACTATATTTCTCATGCCATTCCTCAGCCGAGAACGTTACCAATCCTTCACCCTTTTCTACATTGGCGATCGCCTCAAATAATCTTTTGGCATTAGCAGCATTGGACAGCAAATATTCCGTTTCGTCTTGATGATCAACCAATAAAATCACCTCAACTTTTGTACCTTCTATTAGCTCTGGGGTATAAAGTTCAATTTTGCCATCTTTGCCCACAGTTCCTATTTGCTTTATTGCTGTTACCATTGGCTACACCTATCCATAGTATTTGCATTATAACGGAAAATGATTAGATTTACATAAAATTTTAGTTTTGTGTATCACATGGTAAGTCTCTCAAATAATAAAAGCGATCGCCTTTTCCTCCATCACTCTTATCTCTTCCAAAATATCTTAGGCTAATGAGAAAACGTCAATGGCGATCGCCTTTCATGTCAAAAAGAATCATTACGGAGTCGTTCTATAGCATTTTTGAAAGGTTCTATTTCGTTGGAACATAATCGATAGATTTCTTCGGCATCAATACTAAAGTAATTATGAGCCAGTATATTTCTCAATCCCTTAATCCCTGACCAATCAATATCAGGATATTGCTCAAACAATTTCGGATCAATGAATTTATCAAGTTTCTGTGTGTTTTCACCAATCGCAACTAACATCATGGCGATCGCATCAAGGCGATCTAGCCCATCGTCATTACGAATAAAGTCATAGGCTGTGCCGATCCCAGAAAAACGGCGTTCAATTCTCCTAATTCCTTCTTGAATTTCTAAAAATAATTCTAAAAGCATTGAGCGATCATGCATATACAGCCTCACGATCGATTCGCGCTTTTAGATATTTATTCATTCCATACCAATATCGAATCACATCAACTTTTCTCCCAAATTTTGCTTCTAATTCAATTTTGAGGTTAACTCGCTTTAAGATATTTGGCTGCATATCTACAACAATATCAATATCACTATTCTCATTTGCTTCATTTCTTGCGATTGAGCCGAAGACACCAATTTTGTTGACTTCATAGAGAGTAGCCAAATCATCTTTTAGGGAGCTTAACTCGCTCAATATACTCTCTTTATCTAATGAATTTACAATCATTATAAACACCTTTTTGGGAAAGAATATAGTAATGATATATTTTACCATAACCAGAGATCGCCATACTCCTAAATCCATAAATCCTAACTCTCATCGCATGGTAAGTCTCGCAAGTAGTAAAAGCGATCGCCTTTTTCTCCATCACCCTTAACTCTTCCCAAATATCCCGCCAATGGTGAAGAAATTACACGTTAGATATTGTCCTCTCTAAGGATCACCTCTATGTCCTCACCAAGCAGTCGTGCAATCTCCTCATAGTCAACAGTTTGACCGCCAGACGTAATCCAACCACCATTAATAGTTCGGAGGCACTCCCTCTCTTCATCGTCTGTAGCATCTTCTAGTATTGCAAGTAACTTTTGCCACGCTTCATAGGAATGATCATCTGAGGTGGCTATTTGAAGAGCTTTATCAATATTTGTCATTTTATTTTTTGTGTTACTAAATTTGAATTTATCAAGGGTTAATTCTACCATTTCTAGAGATTTTAATCATGACATGATTAATAACTATTGATTAGCTTTAATTAAATCGGTAAGTCTCGCAAGTAATAAAAGCGATCGCACTTTTTCCCTCCCTCTTCAACTCTTCCCAAATATCCCGCCAATGGTGAAGAAAGCTCGATTAATATTTCTTTTAGTTCTTCTGGTTTTAGCTTGCGAATTGGATTAGATCCAGCATATACACCAAAAAGAACGTTAATATCGGCACTTTCTAAACCGTTATTCTGTAAGAAATTTTTGACTGTTTGAACTACTTGTGAACGCAAGTTAATTTCTGCAACAACTTTTTCAATATAATTATCAATTGCAGTTTCATTTTGACCTGAAACAAGATACTTCCTTAGCTCTATAAGGTCTATACAGCCTTGATAAGTGGCATGAAGTTCGACCAGTTTTTGTAAGCTTGTGGGATGAATAATTGACATATTATTAGCCTTCGCTGAGTCTAAAAGTTGTGAAGTAGGTTTACCAGATCCAATAATCAATCTAACTGTGCCAGAGGCATTAAAAAGATAATTTTCTCTTATCATTCCGAGATTGAGAAGTTGAACGGCTGTATTGTTCGGAATACTTTTGCCAGCTTTACATTCTCCAAAAAGAGGATAGGGCTTTAGGCAAAGTAGATCTAATCCGCCAGCACCTCCTTTGTGGGAATAGTCAATCGTAAAGCCTAAAAACTCTAATGCTTTCTTTGTGACATCTTCAAATTTTGTACCTGCATGAATAGCAATTAGTTTTTTGCTGTTTTCGCCAAGGGTTATAATGTCTTGTTTTTTAATCCAATCAGGAATTATTTGTTGATTGGAAGATTCGATTTTCAAAAAAGCTTTAATATGCTCATTTAGTAATTTTCCTTTAGAGTTGTCTAAAGATAATTTGTTAACAGCAATTTGTAGAATTTCCAACTCAGACAAATTTAATGTTTGTCGGTTTTTGATCTGCTCTCTACGTTTAAGAAATAACTGATCGTTGATTAAGGGAACAGGATCTTTGGTTAGGATTGATTTTGGTAAGGGTAAAAAGCCTGTTTGGGTTTGGGTGATCACTTGGATTTGTGGCTCAAACAAATAAACTCGAAAATACATTAAATGTATGTTTTCAGGCTTGCTAAGCTTTTCTCTTAGATTTTCTAAAGAAATGTTTAGGACATTAGATAAATCAATATTAATTTTGTCTTGAGTAATAATTTCTTTGCCCACGACCTCAACAAAGTTGTTTGACAGAAATTCAGTATTCTCTCCATATTCATTGTTGATTATGGGCGCTAATATAAATTTTCTGCCAACGGGAAAAGGACGGAAGAGAATAGCTATATTCTCTCCCGATATTAGTTTTTCATAATCAGTTTTTTCAACAGTTAAGGATAGTTCTATGTACATTGTTTCGGTCTATCTAGGACTCTCTGATGTAGTAGTTTAGGCGCATGATGCCAAAATCTAGGGCTTCATCAAAGCTATCAAATACAGAAAAATCTTCTGTTTGAATATCATTTACAAAGCCAAAGGATAGACTCTCGGTGTCGTCATCCCCCCAAAACAGTTGAGCGCCAATAGACACGCCTAGCTGTTCATGTCTGTAATAAATTGCTGGGTTAGCATCTAAATCTGGAGGGTAGAAACCATAAATTTCTAAAGCTGCATCTTGGTCTTCAAAATCTTTGTCATCAAGGATTGTAACTGATCCACCGATCGCCTTAGATATTTTGAGAAGATTCAATAATGCAATCGCCTCCTTGGTCTCAAGTGCGGATAGGATTTTTAGTTTTCCCTTTGATAGTTCTCTTATAAATTCACAAGGTTGGTAAGCAACTCCAGAATCAGTAATGTGATAATCAAAGAAAAAATTGCTATGAACATCTACAAACAAACCAGAGAGAAAACCTGTATCTTCATCTGTATCATGAGATAAGACGACTAGAGAACCTGAATATTGCTCAGATAGTAACTCCCCAACTAGTTTTTGTAGCCTATTTTCTTCTTCGTCTTCACCGTCATTATCATCTTCCTCAAAGTCATCATCAGATAACCCTGTGTCATCATCCTCAGCATTATCTCCACTATTAATAAACAAATTATTTTGTGAGATCGCAGCCGCAGGAATTGCACCAGATGGATCGCTGAGAATTTCTTTGATTAGTTCATTCTCAAGGACTTTTTGGTTTATAAAATCAGAGACTTCATCAGGATCAATTTTAGTGATTTCGGGACGTTGTGATAGTAAATACAACGCATGAACTTCAACAATCTCATCGTATTTGAGATCAACAAATTCTCCATTTAAGGGAGGAGAGACAAGTTTTTTTAGGTTTTTAAATGCTTGAGAAGTTTCATTGATTTTCTTCCTTGCAGAACGGACAAGACATCCGCGAGTTAATCTATATCTGTTGGGATCGTCTATTAGTTTTTTGACCATTGCCCCGACTGTGACTGCATTTGCTGATTGGCAAACACCTACACCAATTGACACAGGTTCTCCGTCTTCAACACCCTCAATTTTGAATTGAAATTTGGCAGCTTTGGGCTGTGTTGTGATTTTTTCGATTAAAACATTCTCAACGATCTGACCAATTGCCTTGCCTAAGCCAAACATTAAAGACTGAACTATTAAAGCCTCATCTTCCATAAGTTGAGAATACTCATCATCTATGAGGCTTTGATAAATAACTTCAAGATCAGGATCAATATCATCGTCTTTCCAGTTTTCCGCACACCAAAGCCACAATTGTCTTGGGTTAGGGCGTTCTCGATTACAAAATTCTCTGATTTTTTCTTCTCCTCCTAAATATACATATGAATTTTCGACATCTTCTATATTAAAAGCTGCGAGCCAACAGTTAATTAATTTAAGCCCAGTTTCTGCATTGAGAAGATCTTGCTTTAATGAAATAGCCTCTTTATTTAATGGAGGGAAAGAACATAATCTTTCTTTTAATCCATAATGCATTACTTCCTTATTTTTACGCCATAAATCTGGAATCCAAAGAGAGAGAATCAAAGTTGAGTGGTCGCAGCAGTTTTGGTCTAGACTATTGTGGAGCGTCTTAATAAAGTCTATTATTACTTCTACAGTACTTGCAGCAGTATTAACAGTCCATTTCTGAGCATCTAATTCATCAAAGCAGATAACTACAGGCTTATATTGACCGATGACTCTTAAAAGCTGCAAAGTTCTACCAAGAGCCTCTGCTTCTTTGTCTTGCTCATTGTAACTTTTAGCAGGTAATTTCATAATGTTGGCATCATCTGATGATATTTCAATCCCTTTCAACCAATCAATCGCACTGGGTGACAAGTAAAGATTCTGAGATAAAGGGATTTCATCTGTTGTATTGCTTAAATTATCAAGTGGTTCACTATTTACCGATAATGTCCATAGCAAAGCTCTAACAACATTCAAGTTTGAAAAAAGACTCGAATTTTTTTGATGTAGCTGTTTAACCCTGATTCTAAATTAGTTTGTGTTTGATAAAAGTACCGATACCTCTACCATTAAGGGAAGAAGCAATCAGAAGATTTCGGAGCCAGTGGTTATGGTAAGAAAAGCCATTGAGGTCTCTAAAAGGAG